>Ga0068856_100000944_pt1 | contig 31117 bp, 57 predicted proteins | sample KBSCornC62_FD_66595 | JGI IMG/M metagenome (GOLD analysis project Ga0068856, IMG submission 66595) | Corn rhizosphere microbial communities from Kellogg Biological Station, Michigan, USA - KBS Corn C6-2 | ecosystem: Host-associated > Plants > Roots > Rhizosphere > Soil ... | reverse complement strand
GTGTCCGAGAAGAACGAAAACATGGTCAATATCGCTCAGTCCTTCGGGTTCGACGAGCACTTCATCCCTCGCCTTGGTGGAAGAGACACTGGCGAGTTTGTGTTCACGTTGACTGATGACCAGTGGTCAGCATCGAAATTCAAGAAGGTCGCATAATGGGCAAAGACGCGCCTCAGGCACCAGATCCCGCGCAGACCGCCTCAGCGCAAGGCCAGTGGAACAGCTTTACTGCACAGCAGCAGCAGGCCATGAACATGGTGGGGCAGAACAGCCCGTATGGTAGCCTTGCCTATACGCAGACTGGTTCGTCCACGATGACGGACCCGAACGGCAAGCAGATCACCGTACCGCAGTTCACCGCAAACACGACGCTTTCGCCGTCTCAGCAAGCTATTTTCGATAAGACGCAATCGGCCCAAGGCAACCTCGCTGATCTCGCCAACAACCAATCCGGGATGCTGAAGGACTATCTGAGCAAGCCGTTCGAGTTCAACAATCAGGACGCGGCTGATTGGGCCTTCGATATGGGCAAGACTCGTATCCTGCCGCAGCAGAAGCAGGACACCGAGGCACTACAGCGCCAGCTGCTACAGCGCGGCCTTCGTCCTGGCACCGATCAGTATGCTGCCGAAATGACACGACTTGGCAATCAGCAGGGCGATCAGCTGAACCAACTGGCTCTTCAGGGTCGTTCGCAGGCCTTCAACGAGGCTGCTTACACCCGCGCCAGCCCTATCAACGAGGTCACGTCTCTTCTGTCGGGTTCGCAGGTCACACAGCCCGGCCAGACCTTCGCCAGTACGCCTCAGACGCAGGTCGGCGGGGTAGATTACTCAGGGCTGGTGAACAGCAACTATGCCCAGCAGACGGCGGCTAACAATGCGCAGATGGGCGGCATGTTCGGCCTGGGCGGTACTCTCGCCATGGGCGCCATGAAGTATGGCCTTCCGCTCCTGTCGGATCGACGCGCCAAGGAAGACATCAGGCGCGTTGGCGAAACCGACAGCGGCATTCCGATCTACACCTATCGGTATAAGGGATCTCCAGTAAGTCATATGGGTGTTCTGGCCGATGAGGTTGGCGACGATATGAAGGTGATGGGCGACGATGGCCTGTTCCGCGTCTACTACGATCGGGTGCACTGATGGCGCTTGATATGGCATCACCTTTCGTCTGGGGCTCGGGCGGTCGCAGGCTTACGCCTGAAGAAATCCTTGCCGAGCGTAAAGCCGCCACTGCTCTTGGCTCGGAGGCCATGTCTACTGCACCTGTTGGGCATTGGTCCGCAGGCCTTAATCGCATCGCACAAGGTCTGATGGCTGGCTATGACAGCTACGCCGCGGACCAGGCTTCCAAAACGAATGCAGCGGAAAGCTCGTCAGTTGCCCAAGCTCTGTTTGGAGCTGCGCCGGCCGCTGCGGTTGCGCCATCTGCGACAGGCGCGGCAATCACATCTGCTCCGCTCCCTGCAGTGGCAGGAACAACAGTGTCAACTCCGATGGGTGGAACGTCCATCCCAGTAGGCGACAAGGAAGCCTTCATCGCTAAATATGCGCCTATAGCTGAGGCGGCTAGCAAACAAACGGGCATCGACCCACGCATTATTCTTGCGCAGGCGGGACTTGAGACAGGCTGGGGCAAGAGCATGCCTGGAAACAACCTGTTTGGCATTAAGTCGCACGGTGCTCCGGGCGGCAATGTTCTCCCGACTACGGAAGTGGTGAACGGCCAGCCGGTTAGAATGCGGGACAGTTTCGCGGCATATGAATCGCCAGAAGCCGCCGGTACTGGCTATGCAGATTTCATGCTCAAGAATAAGCGCTATGAGCCAGTTAGGGCGGCTCAAGGGCTTGAAGCGCAGGCCGCTGCACTTGGTCAATCCGGCTATGCGACTGACCCAACTTATGGCACCAAGATCCTTGAGATTGCGCGCGGCCTGCCTGGCGGGGCGGTTTCAAATATGCCGGCGGTCTCACCTCAAGCGCCATCAAATACGCCGGTCGTTGCTCCACAGTCGTCTTCTAACATGCCGGTCGTGGGTCAGACGACAGAAGGCCGCCCAGCTATCAATCCAGCTATTCTGAAGGCCATCACAAGCCCTTATGTCTCTGACGACGTAAAGAAGATGGGGTTTGCCCTTTTCCAGAGTCAATTGGCTTCGGATAAGGTGCAGACGATAGACCTCGGCAATGCCGTGGGCATCATGGATGCGCGTGGCAACATCGTTAAGACAGTGCCGAAGGGTGAGCCGAATAAGGGCCCTGAATACGGCGTCATTGGCAAGGACGAGTTTGGTAACGAGCAGTATGGCTGGCGCGACCCGCGTACTCAGAGTGTTACGCCATACAAGCCAATTATGGCGCCTCCGACAGGCGAACCTTCAACCATCCCGCCCGCGCCAAAAGGAGTGGACCCCAAGGTTTGGCGAGAGAGCCAGTCAAAGAACGCTGCAGCTAATGCGCTTCCCGGCTCGTTCGATGATACGCACAAGCTGCGCAACGAGTTTACAGCGCTCCCTGCCTATAAAAATATGGCGCAGGCAGCCCCGGTTTACCAGTCGATGCGAGATGCTGCGGGCCGTGACACAAAGGCTGCTGACCTCAACATTGTTTATGGCCTCGGCAAGATCATGGACCCTGGGTCGGTTGTTCGCGAAGGTGAAATCCAGATGGCGAACAATGCTCAGGGTTGGCAGGAAAAGCTGAACGGCCTCATCGCGCAGATCAATGAAAAGGGCGCCTTGACGCCTGAAGGCCGGCAAGCCCTGATGGCGGAAGCGCATAGCCGTATCATGGCCTACAAGCAGCAATATGATTTTGACGTTGGGCGCTATGGCGGCATTGCCGAGCGTAATCGCATCAACAAAGCCGACGTGATCCCGGATTTTGGAACGTTCGAGCCCTGGACGGCGCCAAAGAACGCTGCGCCGGTTGAAATCGACGGCTACAAGATCAAGGCCCGCTGATGCCGACATTTGACATCACCGCACCTGACGGCAAGTCCTACGAGATCGAGGGGGCGACCGCTGAGGGTGCGCTCGCGGCCCTTCAGAAGCATCTAGGGGCGGCCCCAGTTCAACCTGCGGCACCACAGGCCGCTCCACAGATGGAAGCCGCGCCAAGCTATGACGCCATGGGCAATCCGACGCCAGGGCAGACCATGCAGCCTGTCCAAGCCTCGATGTCCTACGGCGATCAGATGGCAAAGGTTGGCGCCGCTCTCGACAAGGGCGCTCGTCTGGTTGCTAACGGTGCGACCTTCGGCTTGGCAGACAAGTTTGCCGGCAGGATGGATGCGCTGACTGGTGCTGCGCCGAGCTATGACGCGGGTGTGAAGGCCCAACGGGCGCAGACCGAAGCCATCCGAACCGCGAATCCCGGCGCCGCGGCGGCAGCGGAAGCGGCAGGAGGCCTTGCCGGAGGCGTAGGGCTACTCAAGAGCGGAATTACGCTGGCGGGCAGGGTTGGTACCGGCATGCTGCCCCGCGTGCTGGGCTATGGCGTGGAGGGCGGTCTCTACGGCGGGGCTCATGGAGCCGGGAACACGTACTCAGACAAGGCTGGCGACTATGTCGAAGCGGCCAAGACTGGGGCCACTTCAGGTGCTCTGATCGGCGGCGGTCTGCCTCTGCTAGGATCTGCCGCTGGTGGGCTGTATCGAACAGGCGCGGCGTTCCTCGGGCCTCGGGTTGAAGGTGCCAGCCGCGGTGCATCCGCCATGTTGCGCGCAGCAGCTCAGGCCGACGAGGCCGGCTTGCGTGCTTTGCCAACGATGGGGCCTGAAGCCATGCTTGTCGATGCCGGTCCTGCAATGCTGGGCTTGGGGCAGGGCGCCGGAACAGGCACAGGTGCGGGCCGGACAGCCTTGGTGGACGCACTGCGCACGCGTGATGCTGGAACGGGAAGTCGGCTTGCAGCATCACTGGACGAGAATCTTGGCCGCTCGCCCGTGCCGTCTCAGGTCGAGGCGGGATTGGCGCAGTCTCGGCAGGGACTGGCGCCCGCATATCAGCAGGTTCTGGAAGGCGCAGGTCCGACAAACACGGCGGGGCTGGCCCAACAATTGGAAGTCGTCGCCAATGCAGAACGAGGGCCGGCACAGCGCGCTGCTCGTCAAGTCCGCGAAATGCTCAATGACGCAGCCGATCCGACCCAACTGGATCGAAATGCCGGGACGCTTCTGAATACCCGGCAGGCCATTGACGGCATGCTGGCCACGGAGATTGATCCGAACACGATCCGCGTTCTCACACAGGCCCGCGCCGCGGTTGACGAGAGCCTGGCCGCAGCTGCTCCGGGCATCAAGAACGTGGATGCGCAATTCGCTGAACTATCTCGCCAGTCGGGCGGCCTCCAGCGCGGTTCTCAAGTGTTGGACACTGGGAAGACGGCTATTCGCCCCGTCGAGCTGGCAGATGAAATGGTGCAGGGCGGACTGCCCCAAGGCACGCAGATCGGACCATCGGCCGCGCCGGTTCGTGTGCGACAGGGAGCTAGGGCAGAGATCGATCGCATTGTCGGCACGAATGTAAACGACCTGAACGCGCTAGAGCGCAAGATCGGCACGCCGCAGGACTGGAATAGCCAGAAGCTCGGCACTGTCTTCGGCGATGAGGCGCGTGACCGGGTGGTTCAGTCGCTCATGGATAACCGGCGTTTCCGGCAGTCCTATCAGGATATCGTTCAGAACTCGCAGACCGCTCAGCGACAGGAGGCCGCCAAGGCCATGCGCGGGCCTGAAGGTGGCAATGTCCCACACGATACGACGCTGACAGGCGTAGGTTTCAAGGCGCTCAATGCGGTTGCCAAGGCTATCTCAGGCGCCAGCAACGCGAAGACGAAAGACGAGATCGGGCAGATTTTGGCTTCTCAGGGGCCAGCAGTTCAGCGGATCGCAAGGGCGCTGCTGGATTCCGCAAAGGCAACCGGGGAGAACTCCCGCGCCATCAGTCGTGTTCTATCGTCGCCCTATTGGATCTCCGCAACTGCGCCTGCCTCCGGTCGTAAAGCCACGCAATGAGGCAAAGCGTAGGGAACCCGATCAAGAACGCCATGTCCTTGTCGCCGACGAATTGTTCCCAGTGTTTGACGAGAAACGCAGCAAAGGCGCCTAGCGCCAGAGTAGCTGCGAACTGGAGTGCTGCGGTCATCCGCTGAATCTAGCCCAAATCACTGATCCTTCCAAGCCGTCCCTCGTGGGCGGCTTTTTCTTTGGAGCATGCCATTGCCTTACAACCCCGGCGGCGTTTTCAGCCTGATCGCGAGCTATTTCGCGACTCCAGGCGCGACAATCCGCACTGAGCAGCACAATCCCGTCTTTGAGGACGTGGCGTCGGCGCTTTCAAACGTGCTGGTGCGAGACGGCCGGGCACCTATGACCGGGCCGCTCAACATGAACGGCTTCCCGATCAATAACGTGGTCGCGGGCAGCTCTCCAAGCAGTGTCGCTACTCTCGCTCAAGCTATGCCCATCGGCGCGGTGATCGATTTTGCTGGATCTACTGCGCCTTCTGGATGGGCGCTTTGCTACGGGCAGGCGGTTAGCCGGGCTACCTACGCAACGCTGTTTGCGCTCATCGGAACGACGTTCGGCGCAGGCGACGGCAGCACAACGTTCAACCTGCCTGATCTGAGAGGCCGGGTTTCTGCCGGCAAGGATGACATGGGCGGCGTTACCGCTAACCGCCTTACTCCGGCAATGCCTAGCAATACACTTGGCGGGTCAGGTGGTCTTCCGAACTATGTTCTCACGCAAGGTAACCTTCCGGCCGTCAGCTACAATCTGAACGGAACGCCGGGCACTGTCACGGTTAACTCGACCCGTAGCGACGTCTTCGTCACACCATCGGGCATCTTTGCAGGACTTATCCAGAATGTTGGCAATTTCTGGATGGGCAACAATCCCTCATTCTCTGTCCAAATAACTTCGACTGGCACATTCACTCCCGCCGGAACAATCGGCCCGCTCGGCAGCGCGGGCGCTTTCAACATTGTTCAGCCGACACTCATCCTCAACAAGATCATAAGGGTTTCCTACGATGTCTAATGTCCCCATTCGTGACATGACGCAGTCGGGGACACCTGACGCATCGTCGCTTCTCGTCTTTGACAACGGCGTAATGCGCAAGGGCACATTCGGCTCGGCGGCTGATGCTATCAGGCCAGTCGCTTCTCAGAGTGAAGCCGAGGCCGGCGCAGACAACGCAAAGACGATGACGCCACTCCGCGCGAAGCAATCCATTGCTTCGGAGGTTGGAGTTACGCTCGCATCGAAGGCGCAAGGAGATCTGGCCAATACAGCGCTTCAGCCAGCCGCTATCGGGACCACAGTGCAGGCGCATGATGGTGATCTCGACACTATCGCCGGCCTATCTCCTTCGAATGACGATCTCCTGCAGCGCAAAGCCGGCGCTTGGGCCAATCGCTCGCTTGCTCAGGTGAAGACCGACCTTGCCCTGAACAACGTAGATAATACCTCGGACGCCAACAAGCCGGTCTCTACTGCTCAAGCTGCGGCAGACGCGCTTGTAGCGTCCAACGCCGCAAGCGCTCTTGCGACTGGCCTTGCTGACAAGGTCGTGGGCCCTGCATCAGTCACGGATGATCTGCCTGCGATTTTCGATGGAACGACTGGAAAGCTGATCAAGTCTAAGACCTATAGTGCGTTCAAGACGCTTTTGGCCCTTGTCAAGGGTGATGTTGGTCTCGGCAACGTAGACAACACGTCAGATGCGAATAAGCCTGTATCGACGGCGCAGGCGACAGCCATTGCGTTAAAGGCCGACATAGCATCTCCGACCCTCACCGGGGTGCCTGCAGCTCCAACTGCCACTCCTGGAACGAACACCACACAGCTTGCAACGACACAGTTTGTCACTGCAGCGGTGGCGGCAGCTACTGCCGGCGTCTCTTCGTTGAACGGAAGAACAGGTGCTCTCGTTATTTACGCGCCTCCTCAAGGCCGTCTGACGCTTACGACTGGAACACCAGTCATGACGTCAACGGCTGCAGGGCAGACAACGGTTTATTATACGCCAGCTTGTGGCGACATGGTGCCAATCTATGACGGATCGAACATTGTTCCGACCGTGTTTGCAGAACTGTCGCAGCTAACGACCGATACTACCAAATCGCCGGCTGCAGTCACCACCAACAGCAACTATGACGTATTTGTCTGGAACGATAGCGGGACGTTACGGGCTACCCGTGGTCCAGCTTGGTCTTCCAGCACAACGCGCGGCACGGGTGCAGGGACTACTGAACTAGTCAGGGTTAAGGGCCTCTACTTCAACGCCAACTCAATCACGAACGGTCCTGCTGCGCAGCGTGGTACCTATGTCGGGACGATTCGCTCAAATGGGACGAGCACGATCGATTGGATACTCGGTGCATCTGGCGCCGGTGGAACGGCTGCGGTTCTTGGTGTATGGAACGCATACAACCGTCAAGTGGTCGCAACGACGGTCACGGACTCCAATGCATCTTGGAATTACACAAGCGCGACTGTTCGGCAGGTTGATGGAAGCGGCGGAAACCAAGTCGGTTTCATCAGCGGCCTCGCTGCTGATGGCATCACAGCCTCTTATGCTGGCGGCGGTTCCCTGGCAGCGGCTGCTGGCGCATTCTACCAAATAGGCCTTGCGCTAGATAGTGTTACTGTATTTGACAAAAACAACGTGTTCCAAACCGGATCGGCGGTCGCCGTGACTGGCGGATCGTTCGTCACCAACAATTACGCCCCTCAAATTGGCTATCACCTAATTGCTGCGCTCGAACGGAGCGATGGCACTAACGCGGTGACTTTTGTTGGCGGCACCCGGAGTGGCCTAACGGTTCAGGTGATGGCGTGAGTTCAAGTGGCGGCGTCGCAGTTGATCCCTACACGTTGTCCGGTACCTATTCCGGGCAGTCCGCTAGAAACACTGACACCGCGGGCCTTACCCGTATTTCCCCAGTGCTCACGGGTTCGGCAAAAGTCATCATCTGTATAGGTCAGTCGAATATTGCGTCCTTCGTAGGGAATTTTGGAGACACTCCTTACACGCCAAGCAATACGCTCGTGCAGATGTTCGACATCTCGACTGGAGCTTTGTTCAACGCCGTCGATACCAGTATGATTGGATGCAACGGCCCGGTCGGAAATGTGCCGATCAGGATTGGCGACCAGCTTCGAACTGCTGGCGTTGCTCGGGTCATCTTGGCGAACATGGCTATTGGTGGCACGCCAGTTTCCGCGTGGGCAGCGGGCGGCGTTCTGAACGGCGACATCGCCGTAATGGTCAAGAGGCTGAACGCGGTCGGATTGACGCCGACGCATATCGTTTGGGCGCAAGGAGAGCAGGACGCTATCCTTGGAACGGCGCGAGCTACCTACGCTGCCAGCCTCAGTAGCGTCATCAGCACGTTCAGAAATCTTGGCGTGACTTGCCCGTTCCTGGTGACGAAATCGACCTATCAGGGTGGAGCGATCAATTCGACGATTCAGGCGGCTTATACCGACGTGATTGATAACGTGACGGTCTTCGCCGGAGCGGACACCGATACGGCGATCAACTCTGGTCGAATTGCCAATGTCCACTACACGCAGGCTCAAGCCGTTACGGTCGCTGGCCTACACGTCACCGCGATTCAGGCTCACTAATTACCAGTTCTGATCAATCATGCTGTCTTCGCGTTCACCGTCCGTCTTCTCGCGATATTGCCAATGGCCATTAGGACCCATGCGGCGCAGCAACGTCAGTCCGAAAGCCCGTTTCCCATCAACGGTAGTCACCATCCACGGAGTAAATCCGGACTCGTGCCAATTGCCGTCGCGATGCAGGCGGTACGTGGCCATTTGAATCGGAATGCCGAAGACTGCAAACACCAAGACTGTGCCAATGATCAGTACCAATACTTCCATCTGTCGGCACCTCTGAAGACACCCGCAAAGTAGCCCCGCCGAACACCTCAGTAAACCCACCCAGCCGCCCCATCCCGGGCGGCTTTTCGATTCCATAACATCGGAGAAGACATGACGGACCTAAAGATGGGGCCGAACGGCCTTGCCGTGGTCAAAGCCTTCGAGAGTTGCATGCAGGCGGTGAAGGGGCAGCCTGGCATGTTCAAGGCTTATGTGGACCCAGTAGGCGTCCTGACGATCGGCTGGGGCCACACGAACGACCATCTACCGAAATTCACCAGCAGCACCGTCTGGACGCAGGCGCAGTGCGACGCGGCGCTGGCTGGCGACATGAAGACGTTCGAGGATCACGTCAACAAGCTGGCGAAGGTCGATCTCGAACAGCATGAGTTCGACGCGCTGGTGTCGTGGGCCTTCAACACAGGTGGGCCTGCAGATGCGAGCCTTTGGACGGCGCTGAATGCCGGCAACAAGGCTGCCATACCTAGCAAACTTGCAGCTTGGAACAAGGGCACCGTGCGCGGCCAGAAGGTCGAATTGGCCGGTCTGACGCGGCGCCGAAAGGCAGAGGGCCTGCTGTTTCAAGGGAAGATCAAAGAGGCCTACGAGGTCGCTCAGATCCCCACCAAGCCTGGCATCGTCATCCTGCCGGCCACTCCGAATCCGCTTCCACCTGACGTTCCCGCTCCGATGCCGGCCGCTCAGCCAGGTTTCTGGGCTTCTCTCAAATCCATTTTTGGAAAGGCATAAACATGACCACTTGGCTCATTAGCGGCACTCTTGGCTTCCTCACAGGCGGCGCGGCAATCTGGTTCGGTAAAACGAAAATCGAGGAGCTTGTGATGGGGGCTAACGCTCTGTCCAAGAAGCTCCACGCCAAGGCCGATGAACTGAAGGCGAAGCTGTGATGGATTGGTCAGTTATCGGCGGCCTCGTCGGTCAGGCCGCTCCAACCATCGGCAGCCTTCTAGGTGGCCTGATCCCGTTCCCTGGTGGAGCGATCCTCGGCCAAGTCGCCGGCAAGGTTCTTGCAGAGGCGCTGGGCGTGCCTCCGACGCCGGAAGCGGTGAAGACTGCCATCACGACGGGAGACCCCGTAGTGGTCAATGCCGCGCTTGCTCAGGCCGACGCAAAGATGAATGCAGAGGTCGAGAAGTTCAAGGCGCAGATGGAAGACGTTCAGGATGCGCGGGCTACGACAGTCAAGCTCGACGCTGCCGGCTCGAATATCGCGTGGGGCGCCCCGGTGATCTCGGTCGTCATTGTCGTCGGATTTTTCTCGGTCATGACGCTGCTATTCATCGTCAAGACGGACTTTCTGCCGGGCACTATCACGCTCCTCAACGTGCTGTTCGGCGCGCTGATCCCGGCATTCGGTCAGGTCTGCAATTACTGGCTCGGGTCGTCGGCTGGTTCGGCCAACAAGGACGCGCTGCTCGCGGCGTCTCCCGCAGTGCCGGCAAAGGTCGCTCCAAAGAAATAACAGACGGCCCGAGCCAGTGCTTCGAACATTGGCCCGAGCCTGACCACCACGCAGAAGGAAGCTCTACGCAATGGCTGGGAATGATCAGATCATGAATATGGCAAAACGGAGAGGCTGCTTCCGGGACGTGGTTAACATCAATGGCTGATTGGGACTGGGCGGAAATTGCCGTCAAGATTGGAATCCCGCTTGGCTCCGGATTTGCAGGAATGATTGCAGGGGCATGGCGGGGAGGCCGTGCCACTGAACGCGAAAAGCAAAAGGTGAAGGAAGACTATGAGGGGAAAATTGAAACGCATCGAACAGAGACGAGGAACGCAATGGCAGCAATCGAGAAGGCTGCAGGCGCACGAAACGACCTGTTGGTGGAGCAGTTCAAGGAATCCTTCGACGGTATCCGGCGCCAGATAGACGAGGTGCGCTTAAGCACCGAACGGGAATTCCTCCGCAAGGATGACTTTCGCGAATTCCGGGAAGAATACCGGGAGGATCAGCGGCGGATCATGGACAAGCTTGACCGACTGGCCGCGAACTGACCGTTAATCAGGACCGCCGCCTTGTCTCTCCGGGATGCCCAACCTTCCATTTCTCATCGTTGGTGCGCTGGATTTCGGCGCGCAGAGCCGGGTCTGAGATATAGCGCTCGGCAAACCCTCGGCTGGCATTCGAGCCGACATAGATCCCGTTGCAGTAGATTCCGAACCAGTCCTGTGGTGGCCCAGGAATCGGCGGCTTGCCGATCTCATAGGCTTCGTTCGGGTCGTTGTCGGGGTCTATGCGCATCCCGCCATTTTACCCGATGGCGGGGAGGGCGTCACGGCGTGTGTTTTAGCCTCACGAGTTTGCCCCGTTTTAGCGCATAATATGAAACAGCGTCGCGCACCTGTTTGGCCGACATCCGACATCGGCAGAGAGGTTCATTGTCCACGGACCCCATACATGCGCATCTCTTGAACTCCACAAGACCTAAGAGTTCGGACACATCTCCGCGCTCGATAGCGAGCGATACCAATTCCTCTCGCTTTGTCATGTGCATAAGCCTTGTTTGGTCATGTGTGCGGTACCCATCGGTGCATCTTCTCGCCGCTGTTGACATACGCCACTAGCTTCCACTTTTCGACCCGAACAACTTTGCCAGATCGCTTATACTCGATGATGTATATCTGCCCTGGCTCATGACTATACGGCCACGGCAGCAGGCCAAGCGGTTCTGGCCTGCCGTCCTGCAGCGTCTTATGAATTGGCGTCATGGCCTATCTGTCATTATTCGGGAGTGCGGGGCTGCGGCACGTTGATCTTCTCACGCATTGCCCAGATTGCATCCCCACAGCGTTTCGCTATGGCCTCCAGTTCGAGCCCGCGCTTGGTAACGGCACCCTTGCCGCCGCGCCCCTTGTTCTCGGCAGCAATCTCGCGCGCAAGACCGTCGCAAAGCGCTGCTGCGTCGCCCAAGGCGCATCGCAAGGCGGCTCGTTCGCGAGGTGTTTTGTAGCCATCGAGCGCCATGTTCAGCATATGCGATACGCGCTCATCATGCGTTTTTGGCGGCCATTTTGGTTTGACGACTTCCAACATGCTCAATCCCTCCTATTCCATGACGGCGGTAGCTTCAGCAGCGCGCTTTCGATACCAGTCGCGACTTTGCTCGGCAGTAGCGCGGGCTTTGGGGCCATAAGAGTCTTCAAGCTGCTTTAGACCAGTGTTTGTCAGTTCATACGCTGGCGAGGTAGTCCCATCCGGGAAATGATGGACCCTAGTCTGGACCCACCCTGCGTCTACTGCATACTGAACGCCATCTTTGGCTTCGACTGCTGCCTGTGACCCAACATGCCAGCCGCCAACTTCCATAAGCATCCCGTTGACGTCGGTGTGTCTAATCCACAGTTGAAGCGGTATTTTATAGCCCATAGTCATCTGCAGTCACTCCATGACGAAAAGGGTAGCTACCCGTACATGCTGCAAAGCAGCCACGCCGGTTCCTGCCACTCGATGCCATTGGTCTCGCACCAGGTCTTCATTGCAGTAACCTTGGCCTCATCAACTGCCAATTCTGCGGCGGAGATTTGCTTGAGATAACCCCGCGAGACGCGGTGTTCGGCATCCCGAACGCCTAAGATGTGCATCGGATAATCGTAAGAGCAATACAATTGAAGTTCTGCAGGGCATCCATCGATCACCGGCTTGCGCTCTTGATAGGTGGCACCCTCGGGAAGTCTTGCTTTTGCACAGATGAAATCGTCGAAGTCGCTATAGCCACGCATCCATTCCGGGGCCGTTTCGTCGTCGCCAACGGCGAACCCGAAGTAGAGGATACCGTCTGAAGATACTCCCATTATTCTCTCCTGTTGCTGGGTGTGGCGTTGTTGGGGGCAGTGCTATGCGGTGCCGCGCGACCGGATCTGCGTCGTTGCCGGCGCTCCGTGCTTGATGGCGTGGATTTCGAGGGCATAGGCCTCGGCCTGAGCGATGAGCCTTGGCCGGACGTGGGCGAAGTGTGGCTTGTCGATATTCGACGTGATCTGCTCAAGCTGGCTGCACCGGGTGCCGACAGGGCTTCGGGGGCCATGGGTCCGGCGGTCGGCGTGCAGTTCGGCGATGAATTTACTGCGGGTCATGTTGGTGCTCCTATTTGCATGGTCGTGATGCCGGCTTTCAGCGCGCGCCTGACCATATCGGCGGTGCCTTTGCCGCCAGGGAAGGCGACAACAAGGGTTGGCGATTGCTCTTCGAGCATGACTTGATTGCGGATAGGGCCGGCGCGACGGCCGAATTTCTTCCAGTCAGCCTCATAGGTCCGAACGGGAACCTCGGCTGTGTGACCCCAGGTCATAGCCCAAGCATCAGCACCTGTTGCCCCGCCTTGGATGATGCGCTCGATGGGCGTCTCATCATGGATTTCCTGAAGCGTCTTCCAGACCCTCGCCTGGTCTGGATAGTCCCGACCGCCGCAGACGAGCACCCTCATGGCTTCACCGCCTGATATGAGAAACACTTGAAAGATGGGCGGTCGCGCTTCGTTGCCACAAGCTGCCGACCAAGGGCTTTGCAGTCGTCTTCCGTTGCGATGCCGGGGACAGCCGTCTCCAGCCCGCCGCAACTCCAGCCGCTACCGCATTCGGTCCAAGACACGAGAAGCAGCCATGCTGCCACGGATGCTGCGCTCATGGCTGCACCTTGAGCGCTTCGTCGATCATGGCGCGGTAGCGCTCACAAACCTCGCCTCGGGCGTCCCAGCCGGCTTGCACCATATCAATGTCGGGCTCCCGCATGGCCTCAATGGCGGCGCGGGCGTGGCCCATGTAGTTCAAGCGCTGTAAGACGTTCCACTCCTGATCTGGCCATCGGTCTTGCCAGAGTGCCTTCGCCACCCTCTCGACCATCTCGGTCATGGCTTGACCTCCGGCGGGGCGGGAGGCGTCATCCAATGCGTAGGCTCATCATTCGGGTAGTGATGCGTTTCCCACTCAGATTCAGGAAGCAGATGCCAACCCACTCCCTTCCCGGGCTGGGAGCCCCACGTCGGAGTCTGCCAGTACCAATTCCCAGTGCCGTAGACGCCCCCTTCGCGCCATTGGCAATCATTCGTCCGGCCACGCGGATACGGGTAGAGCAGGTCTACTTTCGTCCCATCCTTCGGCACCGTCTCGATAGGCTGCCAGCCGGCCGGACGGGTGTTCCACACCTCGATCATTTCGCGCGGGTCTTTGATCTCGCCCGGCAGCGTCAGCAGACATGCCGGGCAATTGATCGACCCATGGCGATAGGTCTCGCTCGGCGGGTTCAGAAAGACCTTGCCGGGGCCGCACAGCGGGCAGGGGAGAAGCTCACTCATCCCAGCCTCCCGAGCGAACGAGAGTGGGCGTCATGCGGACTCGAAAAGTGGGTCACACACGATAAAAAGCATAATGATTCTGTGGATGTGAAATGTGACCCACTAGGGTCTAAGCTATTGAAATAGCTTGTTTTGGAGGCCACGTCGGGAATCCTATCCATCAAATCCACCATTGATATCATTGCCTTTTCAGGCGCTAATTGACCCACTATTTGGCACCTTGTCAGCCGGTGGGTCACATTCGTTCACGGTCTGGCCGTAAGTGATCATCGACATCGCGGCGCCAGCGATGCGCTGCTGGCGCACTTTCTTGGTATAGACCTCGGCCTGTTCGATCTTCCTCCAGCCGAAGATGGCCATGAGCTGGTGCGGTGTCGCCCCGTTCTCCGCGGCGAAGGTTGCGCCAGCTTTGCGGAGCCCGTGAGCCCTGCCCGGGACTTCGGCGAGGATGCACTGATCAGCCCACCAGTTCCCCAGCCCCTTCGTCGAATAGGGCTTCTTGTGGCCGCTCTCCAGGAACGTCAGGACACCGGCAGGCCCCTCCGCCAGTGCCGTCTCCAGTTCAGGCAAAATCGGGATGATCAGATCGACCGGGTTCTTATTCCGGTTCTTGTGCTGCCGGAACGCGAGCCAGCGGCCCGGGTGGACGGCGCGCAGCTCAGCGGAGACGTGCTCGGCCTTCCTGATGTGTTGCTTGCCGAGCTTCGAGACATCCGAGATCCGCTGGCCCAAAAGCAGGAACAGCATAAGGGCCATGTGCGGTTTGGTGCCGATCGGGTGGCGGACCTTGAACTTCTCGATTTCCTCGATCGTCCAGGTGTGGTGGCCGTCGCTGTTCTTCGGTTTCAGCAGCGGGACATCGTTGGCGGTGTTGCGTTCGATCAGCGGAGGCTTCTGCGCAGCAGCCCACTTGTAGACTTGGCGGATCGCCTTGACCCGTGCGTTAGCGGCATCTCGGGCCGTCACAGCCTTCCGATCCCGAAGTGTCTTAATCGCGGCTTCCGGCATAGCGCAGGGCAGATCTCCCACCTGGGCGTCGCTGCCCTCGACCTCGGGCTCGGCACACAGGTTGGTCAGGACGTTCCGGCGAGCCTTCTTGGTCTCTTCGTCGTAGGCCTGAAACTCATCGCACTTGCGGTAATACTCCTCGATCAGCCAGCGCAGCGATTCCTTGATGATGCGCGGCGGCGCAGGGCGGGCAAGTTTGGCCTCGCCATAGGGCCGACCAGCCACGGCGGCAGCAAATTCCTCATAGAACTCGGGCGAACCCTGCGGTTCATGCAGCCGAACCTTGGGCTGACCGCGGCGCCGGAAATACAGACGGCGATTCCCATGCCGGTCGAAATCCTCATAAAGGTATTTCTGATCAACCACTTGTGCCCCGATGATCATGCCACGCGGCTCCATGCCGACGCAGTTGCGCCATCAGGAAGGGCTTCAAAAGCGGCGTCAAGGCTGTATCGGTCCCAGATCACGCAACCATCCACCCGTTTTGGCTTCGGCATCCGGCCGTCTTTGACCATCTCATCGAACTTGGACGGGGATAGTCCGACCCAATCGGCCGCGGCCTCCCGACGCAATCCGCGGGGAGCGTAAGCACGTTCACGATGGTCCGGCCCCGCCTTTTTCATGGGGCCTCCCGATCGTGCGGAAGGGGCGAGGGCCCCCACTTCTTTTCCAGTTCAGTGATCTTTAGGGCGAACTTATTCAACAGCCGCTGTTGGTGCTCGATCGTGTCGTTCAGAGCATCGATCTGCTTCTCGGCCGAGGAATAGGGCGGCATGTAAAAGTCGCAGATGGCGTCGCGCACGACCTCGGGGCATGCCTTGTAGATTCTGTCGTCAGCCTTCATCGCCTCGATCATCTTGCGGAGCGGCAAGGACTGGCACGGGGTCAGAATTAGGTTCTCGCTCACGCCCATCTCCCTTACGCCGCAGCCCTGTCACCGTCAGCTTCGATGGGAGGGGTGGGAGCGACATAACCAGGGGGCACGGGGCAGATGAAGCCGCGGATGCAGCCGTAGATTTCGCCGGTGGCGACTTCGCGGACGGTGAAGCAGATGCCGTCGGTTTCGATAATTTCGAGGAGGTAGCCGCCGCGACGGTCGCAGACAATTTCGCCGGCTTTGTATTCGATACGGGTCATTTGCTCTCTCCACCAGTTGATGGTTGAAGTTATAAGCGATATCGGTTATACAGTCAATAGGCGATATCGTTTATAGGTGCGATTTTGACAAATAAAGCGATACCAGATATTCCCCGCCGTATGGGTAGACCTCCGCTAGGCAACAAACCGACGCTCGTCCGGCTTTCTGAGGAAGTCCGTGAGCGGATTCGCGATCTCGTTGGGGATAGCGGCATGGCTGCATTCATCCGCGAGGCGATCGAACGGGAGTTGAAGCGTCGGGAGAAGCTGGATCGGTAGGGCTACGGCCCTCCTTAGAGGTGAGCGTTGAACCCGCGTTTGCCTTCGCGATGGCGATGACGCGAGCCGACCAGTAGGTGGGATCTGCACACCGAAAACCTTCCATTTCGGCGGCATTCCAACTGCGGGCGTGGACACTGACGGTCACGTCGCGGTCCGGGTAATCCTGCCTATTCGGCACATATGGATGCTTTCCAGAAAGCCGCAGGGTGACATGGAAATGCATTTTCGGACGGCGCCACCAACTCATGTCGCATCCTTTCCATCAGTCGCAATCACGGCCGAACCCCCATAGCCCAGCGCGTCGTGGTGCGCGCGCATGGCGTCCTCGTAATCCCCACGCGCCGCCTCATACTCCTCTCGCGTGCCGGTAATTGAACGGATGAAAGCTTGGTGGGCGATTTCAACCGCGGCAGCTAACTTGGCGATATCGGCCTCGTTGCTCATGGGCGGTCCTCAACTGGACTGGTGGGAATCTGCCAGATGCTGCCGCGCCAGTAATATTCGGCGTAGTTGATCTCGCCGTTCCATGCGGAGTGCCGGTAGCTGCCGAACATCTGAGCCATAAACAGGCAACAGAGCATCCGCGATACTCGGAATAATTTGCGCAAGAAGTGCATCAGCGTTGCTCCCCAATCACCGATGGAGCGGGTGCACCGGTCTTTTCGGCGTGGAATGGATCTTCGCAGTGCGGCTCTTGAAGGCGGGAATAGCCAAGATGCGTGTAAAGGCAGGACGGACACCGATCCGGTTTGGCTTTTTCGAGCGCTTGGCCGACCCGCACAAAGACGGCGTGAAGCGGCTCCTTCTTGTGCTCGCTATACTTTCGCCAGAGGCGAAGGATCTCGGGATAATTGGGCTGCGTCATAGTGCTAGTACCAATCCGCAGCGTTATGAAAGACGTGTCCGGCAGGCGTCACCGTGACCTCGCAACCGTCAGCGGCAATAAAGCTGACGGCTTTGCCCGTTGCTCGTGCCAGCATTTGAGCTTGCGAGTTCTCGCGCGCTTCACGTTCTCTGATCTCGCGGGAGCGCTGTTCGTCGGTCATTTTACTTCTCCTGTGGTATCAGAATGGGAAGTGGGACGGTCATTGACCGTATCGATCAGTTCGGCGCCAACAACTTGTTGATGGCTCAGCGAATGCTTCGCCCGCAGAAATTCTTCGAGTTCGGCATGCTCGATATCAAACGTCTTGAAGGATGTGAGCACGCTGCCGCCCACATTCGCGGCCATATCAGCGTTGTCGGATCGCGCGATGATGCGAATGGTCACTTCGCACCGCCGATCTGGCCGTCATTGACCGGGAGCGCGGCCCCCTTTGACGTAGCCGCTTGCATAGCCGAATCTAGGTCATCGAAGTGTCGGATGCGATTATATTTGGCGACACCAAGGTCACGGAGTCCTACAGCGAAAACTGGTGTGCCTCTCGCAAGCGCGGCGCCCAACTCAATCAAAGCCCCCTCAAGAGTGTCGTCTAGCTCTCGATAAATAATGAAGGCGTCGCAATAAGCAGCCTCATTGATTGAGCGCCGCCACAGATCATTGATATCACGCGATGCCTTAGGGATAGAAGCATCATCAATCCATGTTGAAATGATTGGACATCCCGAAGCGCGCATAGATCTCCAAAGACCTGCGTGCTTGACCTTGCTAGCAACGGCAATATTCATGGGGCGCCTCGCTCTTTGCGAGGCTCCGAGGAAGCCGAAGGCATCGGTTGCCAGTGGGTCGGATACACGTCCGGCTCTTTGTACTCAGTGCCGAAATCGCTCATGTAGGCGATGACTTCTTGGCCGTCCCAGCTAGAGCGCCACTGACCGCGCTCAAATGCGACAGTCCAAGGGCCATACGTGACGGTCTTGAAACCATCCTCGCCGGGGCGATGGTATAGGCCGATAACTTCGGTCCCATCCTTCGGCGCTGTTTCGATCGGGAGCCACGCGCTTGTGGCAGTTGATGACGCCGGGGTAATGTCGACTTGCTCGGCGTCGCACCAGTCGAACATAACGCTATTCCAGCGCCCTTCGAATCCGACGAAAAGGATGCAGCTTGACCAATCACCCAGGTCGAATTGTGCAACCTCGTAAATGTCTTCGGTGTTGAAAACCTTCTTCGCGGCTTCAAGCTGATAGTCGTGCCCGTTGCGACCGAGGAAGCGCATCTTGTCGCCCTTCTTCGGCCAGCCCTTTCGCTGTGCGACGGGCACTGGTGTTGTTGGGGCAGGATGGGAACACCCCTGACGTTCGATGAAATCAGCTGCAGCACGCAGTTCATCGGTATCAAGATCGCCTAGATCGACGCGTGCATAAACTGGGACCGTACCATTGACTGCCTCGTCGATCCATTGCGCCAGCAGGCGCAAGCTTGCGGCATAACCTTCTACTTCATTCATGGAATCGCTCACTTTGCGGCTCCTTCAGCCAGGGCGGCGCGGCCGGCGTCGGTAATTTTCCACTGCATGCCGTAGGACGGATGCCTTTCCTTTTCGAAATAACCGAGAAGGGCAAGCCGGTCTGTCGTCTTCCTATTGAATAGGCCCCAGCCGCCGGGCCGTCCTGCAGCATCTCGCAAGGCAATCGTCTCTCGTGTGGTGAGCTTGTCAGCCATCACTTGCTCTCCCCAGTCGCAGGGAGGCGGTCACGGCCAGCCTTCATGCAGGTCATGATTTGAGTAGTTGCCGCTGGTTCAGATTCCACACGACGGCCACAATGGGACACCCATCCGGTTGTATCGTCGAGGACGCGGCCACATTCGGGGCAATGGTTAGCCACGGGCGCCTCCATCATTGGAGCCGTGCTCTGGGCTCGGTTCAGCGTTCTTTTCTAGCGCCTGCGGCGTGACTTCGATCTCGACGTGATCGTGGGATTTGCAGCTCAGCGGCATCAGTGCTCCGACGCCGCCATCGAACCTGAAAAACAGCGGGGCAATGCCTTCGCTTGCGCGTTCAGAGACCTCAACGCCGGGCAGGCCGGCTACCATGCGAGCATAGGCGAGCTGAACGATCTGGCCGGAAATGGTGGTCGATATCTTCGACTCACGGTCTACTCTCCCGGTGCCTTTGCAATATTCGCATGTGCAGTCGCAATCGGGGCACTCATGCTCTGTGCCGCGACCGGCGCACTTGATGCAGTCGTCGAGTTCTTCAGGAGCAGGCGGGAGAGTGAATGCGCGCGATGAAAACTGTGCGTCCTCGATCCCTTTGAGCGGGCGCGCCACATTGATGGCTTTCCCATCGAACGGCGCAATGCCGTCGATTTGAGCTACACGCACCATGATGTGGCCGTTCGTTGCCCACGTATATCCGTCCTGGCTGAAGGGTTTCATCAGGTAGTACCGCGTCGGGTCGTGGCTGCAGAACTGTTTCAGCAACTCTTGATCGATAGGCATGGCTATGCCTCCGGCGTTGTTACGAGTTGATCGGGGGATTCGGGTGCGCGGATGTGGGAAGCCACTGAGGGGCCATCGACAGCGTCAAGAGCTGTAATCGCATCGCCAAGTACAGTTCCGACACCGAGCGAACGTGGATTGAAAGACGGATCTCTTACTCGTTCGCAGAAGACGATGTCTTGCACGCACTCGCGCAGCGCCTTCACCAGCGCGTCGTGGCTCTCGTCCTTCGGCGCAATGTATTCACTGTCCGGGAATTGCATCCAACGCTTGATCTTGTCGGCGCGGATATAGGTGTCGTCTGCCGTCTTGAAGTCGTAGGTGTACTCTTCAGGAAGAGCGGTCAGGCAAACCCGATCACCGAATGTCGTTTCAGCGATGAACCATTCTTCCGACCACGGCTTCGATGGAGGTCCGGCCCGCCATTCCAGCTTCAGTTCTGTATGCTCTGCCAATGTCTTGCCCCAAAGGTTCAAAGGTGTTGACGGTGGATCGCGGATGCGTCAGGCGACGAAGCGTGCACGCTCAAGCGCCGCACCAAACGTCCAAGGGTAGGCGCCAGCGACAAAATGGTACTCGTGGAGGTTGGAGAAGACATCGCCCAGCGTGTGGTTGTCTTCTGAAAATCCGTCCGCACCTCGTGCGCCGGTGCTAACAAGATACTGATGCGCTACGCATCCACAAATGTCGTAATAGTTGTAATGCTCATCAGCCGGCTGCTGCTCAAGCCACGCAATGAACCCTTGCAGAGTGTACGGATCAGCCTTCGTTTCGTTCTGCCACTTCGGGTCATAAAGCATCGAAATCTCCTGTAAAATAGGGGGTTCAGCGTTTCTGCTGCGAGAGCTACGCGCCCTGCAAATCGTCCGGCGTGTTCATCGCGAAATCGACGACATCAAGCAGCGCGTCGTAATCCTCTTCCAGCCGAACTTCCTTCGGGTGGTGACGGTTGTCCTGCCATTCGGTAAGGAGGGCGTGTTCGCGGAAGGTCATATGAAACCCTCCTTGCGCATCCGCTCCATAAAAGCTGCGTCACTTTCTTCAGCCTGAATGTAGCGACGGATTTCTTCGCGGCTGATCGGTGCAACCTTCTTGCCGCAAGTCGTGCATTCGGCCCAGATGTGGGTATCGTTCGAGTGCTGAAGGCAGCCGCACATATCAAGCCAGCACAGCGGAATTTTCCACCAACGGCGCTTCATCACAGCACCACCAAGTTCTTGTGGTGGTCGCGCTCGTGATCCCAGCGCCAAGCTTGATAGTCGGCGTCGGACAGTTCAGGCTCGCGATGCTCGGCTTTCAACTCGGCCTCGGCAGCGTCGATGAGTTCGCCAGTAACATCTTCGACCAGCATCCCATCGACGTGATGGATGAAAGCGATGTTCTGGTACTCGTGCGACTTGATGCGCGAGATGACTTCGTTGCGGGTGATCTCGGGCTGCACGACAGCCTCAAGGCCAAGGCGCCCGTGGTCGATCATCACGACGTAGTAGGAATGGCTGACGGTGCGGGGCATTTATGCGGCCTCCGCTTTGTTGGCCGCGTAAAATTCTGGGAACTGAGGATCGAGAGGCGCGAGTTCGCCTTCACCGAAGGAAGCGATCAGCTCGCAATCACTCGCTAAATCTGACGCCGCACATGCGCGTGCTTCGTAGTGAGGGGATTTGCCGGGCTGGCGGAACACGACGGTCTGGCCGTACTTGCGATTGATGATCCGTGCCGCCTGCAGGGCTTCTTCGTAAGTATTTGCCATTTTGCCCATCCCTGACGGACGCGCCGTCGTCGCTTGGATGGCCTGTTATGGCACGGCTATAATTATGGCGCAACTAGAAATATGGTCTCACCTCAATTTTTTTTCAGGCCCGGCGAATCGGCATGCTAAAAAACCCTCCAACCGGCATGGAGCCGGGGAGGGTGGTTAGATGGCTGAAAAGCTTATTGAAGCGGTGTGCCGACTGTACCCCGAAGGGCCGCCAGATTGGTCATTACCTGATTTATCTGATGCGAAAGTACGGCGAGCGCTTCTTTCCGTAGTTCGTCCGGCAGGTGTGACAACCCTTCCTCGCCAGTTTGACGCACAACATCAAGAATAGCTTTGGCCTTAGAGAGGTCGGGGTCGTTGCCCGCGCTGGCCAAAAGGAAAGTGAAGCAGCTACCGGTCAAAACTTCTAAGGCAGCTAAACGTGCAATAATTGCGTCTCTTTCGTTCATCTTACATCCCCAACGGTCGCTGGCGGGTGACTATCTGGCCAACTCTGCGCGGCATTCGATGCCGATCTCATGGGCCCTTGCGATCAACTCCTCGCTAGCTAATCCCTTATTGGCTTCGTATTTAGCGATATCGGACCGCATGCTTCGAGAGGCAGTTCTATTGGCCGTGCAGACACAATATTTTTCAATTAACTCCCGAGTTGCCCCAGCGTTGTTAGGATTTTGAAGCTGCGATCGCATGCAGCCCGAATATGCGGATTTCACCATCCCAGCCAATTCGGCTGGCGAGAAATCCTGTGCCGACGCCGAACGGGCGAGGAGGCAAAATACCAAGACCGTAACCGCAGCAGGCAACGCCATGAAAAGACGCATTGTGGTCTCCCCGGACCCACTTAATTATGGGTCCCCGTCTTCCCGATGATCGTTTTGGCGATATCCACGATCTTGAGCCGGTCGCCAGGCTTTGCCTGCTCCCAAATCGACCAGATGGCGTCTTCTTTGGTGGGGTCTATGGTCAGTAGCTGGCCCGGATCGCAATTATAGGCTTCCGCAAGGGCTTCTAGGCCAGCTTGGGTATATCCCTGAGTGCCGCGCTCCATGGCGGACAGGTTACCGGCTGTCATCCCAGCCCGCTCGCCAGCCTCTTCTAACGTCAGATCTCGGTATTTCCGCCACTCTCTAAAGAATGTGCGCATTCGGGGGCGAACTTTGGGTCGTGGAACTACTTTTTTTGCCATGACTATAATTTAGCAAAATACCATTTAACGCCCCATGGGGTCCCACCATAAATATTTTCGGTTATGGCTTGACTATAATTATGGTGCGGCTATAACGAGGGCATGAAATTAGATCAGTGGCTCGACACCCCCAAGGCTGACGGCACCAAGCGCATCCGCGGTGATTTCGCCCGAGCTATCGGCGTCACCCCGCAAATGATCAGCGCCTACTGCAGCGGAACAATCCCGAACAAGGACCGGATGGAAGCGATCATCCGGGAGACCTCGGGCGACGTCACAGCAAATGACTTCTACGACGTGGAGCCGGCTCAATGACTCGCCCGGCACATCCTTTCCTGAACGAACATGGCCTCGGCGGCCGTTTCCACTTGGCGGGATGCCTTGATCAGATCCACGGCTGCGATGACCACAGTGAACTGCGGAACGGCAACGCCGCCTCGCATTGCGTAGTTAAAAACTCGAATATTCCCGTTTCCCGCGCTCTCAGTCGTGACGTGGCTGATGAAGAACTCCGGGACGCCATAGAAGTCAGGTTCACCCATTCCAATTCCCCGCCGCTGAGCAATGACGATGATCATCGCATGCCGCGCGGGAACGTCACGCACTATTTTGAAGCATTCCAAATAATTCCATTGCGCAGCGCATCCTGTGCAGGAACGGCACACTCAACTTTTGCGACAGACGGTCAGCTGGGAGTTGCAGCAGCATGGTAGCTCACACTTCAAAACAGAACCAAGAGATCGTCGAGTTCGTGAAGAACAACGAGGGTACTTGGTCGTATCAGCTCATTGCCGACCACTTCGGCGTATCGCGGAGCACTGTTGCTGGAGCCGTCTTTCGTGACCGGCACCCATTTGCGAAGCGCGTTGCTTCGCCGAATGGAGCGATCCCCAACAAGATTGGCGTCGGTTACACGCCTCAATCATACAAGCCAGACCTCCATGCGAGGAATACACGATGAGCACGCGAGAGACCTCTGCGGGGGCGCACAGCCAGTCTCTCGCGCCTCGTTACGGGAGTACACGCGACAATCTCCCGCAATCCTTTGAAACTTGGTGTTCAGCGGCGCTTGAGCCGCAAGTATCTCCCCCGCTGACTCACGGGAGTTGGTCAGCCACCTTGGCCGGTTCGCCCGGTCCCTTTATTCGCGCGCCGCTCGAACGCGGTGAAATCGCGCAAGCGTTGATCGACGTATGCGCTGTCACCGCCGCGTTTCTGTTCGCGCTCCTTACAGCGCTGGGAATCGTGTTCGCCATCTTCGTTCTTCTGTTCGTCAAGCTTTAGGAATCGCAGAGCGTTCGCGGTTGCCGCCGCCAACGCAATGAATGGAAGCTCTTCGTTGTCATTCGAGTGATGTGTAGTTGCCTTCGTCATGGTCTCACCATGAACCGAAGGATTGTCCAAGTGAGTACAAAGAATGTCCGGAAACCTACAATGATCAGCTCCGCACAAATTAACGATCACACGAAGCTCCAGGCGTCGGCCCTGTTTGAACGCGCGAAGATCCAGACGGGATCAAAGATGCTCGCTTATCGATCCGTGGCGAAGGCCATCGGCGTGCATCACGAATGGTTCAGAAAATACCTCAGAGGATACGAGGGCCAAGGAGCCAAAGAGCCGAAAGCAACGGTCTACGAGAATATCAGGGCAGCATACGCAGACTTTTGTAACCGCGTTGAGCAGGAGAACAGGGAAGATGAGCAGCGACTGCAAGCCTTGAGGAGTGACCGACGTGCGCGCGGTGAAAGCATTAGCCAACAAACTGATTGTTAAGTTCAAACTCGCTTGGGAGTGGGTCCGAGATGCAGCCGACTGTTCAAAGCAAAGCTGACCGCGATCGGATTCGCCAGCGCGCTGGCCGCAAGACGGCCAAGCTCGATGCAATCCAGAAGGTGATCAAAGAGTACACGCAAGGACGCGCTGCTTCTGCCTGCATGGTCGATATCGCGCGGATATTGAAGGGGGCGGTATGATGACGAAAGAAAAGACTGCAAGACCGTGGAAGGCGGATGAATTGAAACGCGCAATCGAGATGCGCGAATCTGGGCTATTGCTGGCAGAGATCGCCTCTCTCATTGGACGGACTGAAAAAGCAGTTCGGCATAAGCTTGGCAGTTCTTCGTTCAGCCCAGAACAGCTCAAAACGCGCGCCGAGAAGGCAAAAGAGTATCGGGCGCTTTGCGGGCTCGGTGGTGGCCCCAGGGTCCATTCCAATGGATGGGACAAAGTTGCCAGTCGGCCATCTGACGACCTGATCAAGGAGCGCGACGCACGTTGGGCACTTCAGCCGCGTGATCTGACGGCAGCATTTTTCGGCGATCCGCCGGTCGGCTACTCCGCGCTGGAGCGTAGGGCATGAAAACGGCGCGCCATGCCTTCCTGACCGAGCCATCGCCAGGCGTCTACTTGCTCAATGTGCAGGTCGGCGACGCTTTCGAGCAGATGCAAATTACGTTTTCTCATCTATGCCTGCTCGTCGCTGATGGCGCGCGAATGGCTTACATGCGTGGGGTGGCAAAGTGAAAAGCGAACACGCTATCCAGGCGCAACTGATCAACGAGCTTGCGTTCAAGCTGCGCCCAGAAATCGTGCGCTACGCCATCCCGAATGGCGGCCTGCGCAATCCTCGTGTGGCTATGCAGCTCAAGGCAGAGGGCTTGCTGCCAGGTATGCCGGACCTTGGCTTCGCCATGGAAGAGGGGCGCACCAACTGGATCGAGATGAAGGCCGAAAAGGGCGGACTGTCGGACTATCAATGGGGTATTCGGCGCCGCCTCGAAGCGCTCGGCCACAAGTGGGCGATGGCTCGCTCGGTCGATGAAGCCTTAGAGCATCTGGCAGCGTGGGGAGCATTGAAGTGAACGCTTTCCTGCAAATTGCTGACATGCAGCAGAATGCCGCGAGCAAAGCTAAGGATCGCGCGCATGAGCGCCGGCTGGCTAAGCTTGTTGTGAAATCCGACCGTGACGCGCCCATGGTGGCAAGCCCCATGGAAAAAGAGGCCTGGGCCAAGCAGCAACTGCTGAAGAACTTCAACAAGGCGATGACGCAGCGCCGGGTGGATCTGATCAACGGCAAGTACGGCGATGAGATCAAGGGTCTGCTGAAGGTTCTCGACACACTGACTGAGAGCAGCGCGCCGGCTTTGATGTCGTATCTGGCCAAGTGCCAGTGGTTTCTGCACGCGGATTACGAAACGCGCATGAATACCCTGTCGGTCATTCATGACTTCATCATCCGCTTCCGTATTCGCTCGGGTCTATCGCCGTTCGACGATCCGATGTGGGACGAGCCGCCGAATGCGTACCTGATCATTCGCAAGGAAATGACGGGCGTAGGTAATTTCGAACACGGGCTGTGGAGGCAATGATGATTAAAGAGGCACTTCACAATTACGCAACAGCAAATGGGAAACTGTGGTCGCACGACCGCAGCCAGACGGTCGGCGCGTCCGAGGTCGGGCAGTGCGCTCGCAAGGTGTTCTGGATGAAGAACGAGGGCGACCCGAAATATGGGGCGCCGCGTGATCCTGATTATGTGGATGGCTGGGGCGCTCGCGTTCGCGGCACAGTCATGGAGGATCAATTCTGGTATCCGGCAATGCTCGCCACGTTCGGCGATCGGCTAATCTACGCTGGACCGGATCAACAGACGTTTGTTAGTGGGTTCATTTCGGCAACGCCTGATGGCCTAATCACACACCTGTTGGAAGGAGAGCACCCGCAGCTTCCGGCCGGCACTTGTGTGACCGCTGAGTGTAAGACCGCCGATCCGCGCACGAACCTGTCAGAGGCCAAATCGGAAAACGTCTATCAGACGCATATCCAGATGGGACTGATCCGTGAGCGTGGCGAGTTCAAACCCACACACTCAATCCTGTCATACACCGACGCCAGCTTCTGGAACGAGGTCGTCGAGTTCGTCATTCCGTTCGACGAAAAGGTGTTCAACACGGGCCGCGAGCGCGCCGCGAAGATCATGACCGCGACCAGCGCAGACGAACTGAAGCCCGAGGGATGGATCGCGGGCGGCAGGGATTGCGAATACTGCCCGTTCACCCGCGCTTGCGGCATCAAACGCCGGTCGGTGCCTGATGGCGATATGCCCGTCGATCCGCAGTTCACAGCAGAGGTTGCGGACCTGGCATTGGCAATTGCTCGCCTCAAGGCAACGCGCGACGCGACTGACGAAGAGGTCAGGACGCTGGAAGACGACCTAAAGACCCGGCTTCGCGACAAAGGCGTCCGTAAAATCCCAGGGCTCGTGTCTTGGTCGTCCGTTAAGGGCCGACAGTCATGGGACAACAAAGCAATTCGAGAAGCGCTTGAAGCAACAGGCGCAGACATGACGCAGTTTTCGACGGTCGGCGAACCGACTGACCGTCTCACAATTTCTGCCATTTCGGCAGAAAGCCAGGCTGCACAAGCAGCCTGATCAAAACCAGAGAGAGAGAAATAAGATGTCAGAATTGAGCACACACCAGGCCGGCACCACGTTGGCTAATCCCGCCGGCAACTACTTTCAGTCGTATGGCGAGCAGGCTTCGCAGAAGTCCATCGTCGGCAAGCTGCTGAAGTTTTCCAAGGGCGATTATCTCGTCGGCGAAGACAATGACGAGGTTGAAGAAGGCACCCAGTACGTCGCCAATATGGAAGAGCTGATGGTCGGCTGGATCCGCTGGGAAGACGGCAAGCCCACGGATCAGATTATGGGCCGTGTCGCCGAGGGCTATCAGGCGCCGAAGCGCAACACGCTCGGCGATGACGACAAGACCAAGTGGGAAGTGGACGAGCAGGGCCGCGAGCGTGATCCCTGGCAATTCTCGAACTACCTGATCCTGAAGACGCCCGGCGAAAGCGGTGATGACCACCTGTTCACCTTCACCACGTCCAGCCGCGGCGGCCTGAATGCGATCGGCGAACTGTGCAAGGCCTATGGCAAGGCGATGCGTCAGAAGCCCGACGAACTGCCGATCATCTCGCTTGAGGTCGGCTCCTACCAGCACTCGAACAAGGCCTATGGCCGGATCAAGTTTCCGATCTTCGACGTGAAGGGCTGGGCGCCAAAGGCTGAGTTCGCCGAAGCACTGAGCGAGGCAGCCCCGGCCACGGAGCAGGAGGACGCCCCCGCCAAGAAGGGCAAGGGCGCCGGAGCCACCAAGTTCTAGGCAAGACGGTTCCTACCTGGCGGGCGTCCTACCGCCCGTCAGGTCATCCACCAGTATTGTTGCGTAACCAGTGAGTCAAACGGGAGAGATGGGTTCGAAGAACCAAGGGGCAGACGTGACTGATCAAGCTATCGAATTTATCAAGACCGTCTTTGGCCCCACGACCGAAGCGCCCGTGCACGTCTGCTCGCTTGGCAATGAACGTGATGGTCCTCATGCGCCGCGTCAAGTTTCTACCCGTGACATGGCGGACATCACCAAGTTCATTGCCAAGTGGGATCAGAAAGACCGCGGGCTATTCTTTTGCGTCGGCACACTGAAAGCCGGCAAGAAGCGCGAAAAGGTGAATATCGCCGAGCTTGCCTTGCTTCATGCCGATATCGATTTCAAGGACATCGCCACGCCACGAGATGAGGTGCTGGAAATCCTGCAGACACTGGAATGCCCGCCGTCGATCATCAACAGGTCCGGCAATGGCTTTCATTGCTACTGGCTTCTGACCGAGGCGATATTAGACCCTGTCGCCAATGGTGAGGCCGACCGGATCGAGGCGACGCTTCGCCTGCTGGCCGATACAGTCGGCGGGGATGGCCAGTGCGCCGAAATTTCGCGCCTGATGCGCATGCCAGGCACGCACAATTCCAAGAAAGGCGCGTGGGTCGAAGTCACAACTGAGCTTCTGACCGAGCGGCGCTATGAGATGGATGATCTGGAGGAATGGCTTTCCAGGACTTCGCCAAAGATCCAATACAAAGAAAAACCAGTATCGACCGCCATCCCAGACGATAACCCGTTCCTGGCTGCCGCTCGTCAGCACGGCTTCAAACCTTCGGTTGACGTTGAGCAGCGCCTGAACGCCATGACCTATGGCGGTACCGGCGACTCGTCGATCCATGGCACCCAGCTATCAGTCAGTGCGTCGATGCTCAGCAAGGGCGCAGATCGGGCAGAGGTAGTTGCGACCATCATGGCCGCGACCGTGCGCGCTGCTGGCCCCTATGGCGTAAAGTGGAACTGGGGGCGCGAAGAGCGCGCCGTCGAGCGCATGTGCGACGCCTGGCTTCGCAAAAACCCGCCACAACAACAGCCACGCTCGCTGTCGAGCGCCGCGGTCAAGCAGGATGCAGCGACCCTGCAAGCAGCCCGCCAGCGCGATCTGGAAGTGAACGGGGCAGGTGGACCGGCCACGGTTCATAACCTGGCGGAAGCGCGCAAGGAGCGCGCAAAGCCCAAGAAGCGCCAGGCCTCAGGCAATGTCGAAGCTGCTACAGCCGTAGCCGATGGTGTAATCGAATCCATCCGCCGCGCCGGCCACGATATTCTGCTGACCGAGGGCGAAATCTGGATCTACGCATCCGGCATCTGGCACGTCATGACGCCGGCCGATCAGCAGTGGATCATGACGCTGATCCAGGAAGGCTTTGAAACGCTCGGCGAGCCGCTGAAGACCGGCAATCTCAATGCCTGTTATAAGCGCCTCTGTGAGCATCCCGGGCTTTATCAGCGCGAGGTCCAGTGGGCCGATGGCAGCTTCATTGTTTGCCAGAACGGCGTGCTGGAGATCGAAAGTCGCCAGTTCCACCCGCATTCGCCCAAGCACTATGCACGGCGCAAAATCGGGGCTGCGTACGAACCGGCGGCGCAATGCCCGAAGTTCGCCCAGCTCATTGATGGCATGTTCGCTGACCGTGATGGCGCCGAAGGGCCGGCCTTTGTCAATGTCGTTCAAGCATGGGCAGGCGCGGCTCTGGCAATCAGCCACCTATCCCGCGAAGAGCGTAAGGCGCTGATCCTCGTCGGCCCGTCACGCACTGGCAAGACCGAGCTTTCGCGCATCATCCGGCTGTTGATTGGCGATCCGATCGCGACACCGTCGGTCGCAGAAATCAGCGAGCGGTTTGGCCTCTCGACCCTCTATGACGCCGCCGCATGGATCCGTGACGACGCCATTAACGAGGGCGACAACCTCGATCCGCAGCGCTTCAAGACCATCGTAACTGGCGAGCCGATCGATATCGAACGCAAGAACCGCCCGGCTGTGCCCGGCGTAGAGCTGGCGCTGCCCGTCCTGCTCACAACCAACGCATTGCCACGTGCCCGGGACAAGTCCGACGCCATCTTCAACCGCGCCATAGTGCTCGAAATGACGCATGTCGTGTCGGAAGAGGACGCGCATTCAGCCCGCCTCAAAGCCGGCGCACCGCGCGGCTCGACGCTCGGCCAGCACCTGTGGGCAAGCGAGGCATCAGGCATCCTCAATTGGGCACTTGCCGGCCTGGACAGGCTACTGGAGCGCGGCTCCTACGACATCCCCGAGAGCGTCAGGAGTGCCATCCAGCGCTTCAAGGACGACAACAACCCGGTCGGAGAATGGGCGCGTACGGCCATCATCAAGGCCCCGCATGGGCGCGTCAGCCGCGCCGATATCATGTGCGCCTACCACGGCTGGCAGCGCGAGCAGGACGGCGACGAGGCCCGCGCATTCGGCGCCCGGGCGTTCTTTCCGCGCCTCCGATCGGTCACTCCATGGGCTGGAGAGCTACAGGATCACTCCGGCCGGCGCTTCATTACGGGCATTCATCTGACCGATGAAGGACTCCAATTGTGGGATTTGCACACCCAGGGACCGCAATTGAAGGGCGGTTCGAAGGGCAGTTCGCTGACCAAAATTGAAGTCAACAAGATGCTGGCGGCCGACAATTCCACCCCTGTTCAGGAGGCAAAAAATGACGATCAAACACCCCGTTTCTAATGTGTTGTGGGGCCTTTTTGGACGTGTTGCGACGTGCACGCAACGTGTTGCGCTCGCAATTCCGAAAAAAAGCGCCACACGTTGCGATGTGTTGCAAAATCGAAGTGTGGCGCGAAGTGCTGCTGATAAAGTCGTTCCGACAGAACGGGTTAGCAAGCGGTGCAACACCGCAACACTTCTCTTCTTAAAAAGAAACATAACTACATATGTGCACACATATGCACG
>Ga0068856_100000936_pt1 | contig 31246 bp, 28 predicted proteins | sample KBSCornC62_FD_66595 | JGI IMG/M metagenome (GOLD analysis project Ga0068856, IMG submission 66595) | Corn rhizosphere microbial communities from Kellogg Biological Station, Michigan, USA - KBS Corn C6-2 | ecosystem: Host-associated > Plants > Roots > Rhizosphere > Soil ... | reverse complement strand
CTCGACCGCACGTCTTATTTCTCCTCGGCTGACAGTTTCGCGATGATCCGGGGCGGACACATCGATCTTTCGATCCTGGGCGCGATGGAGGTGTCGCAAGCCGGCGACCTCGCCAACTGGATGGTGCCCGGCAAATTGGTGAAGGGCATGGGCGGCGCGATGGATCTCGTCGCCGGCGTGAAGCGCTGTATCGTGACGATGGATCACACCGACAAGGCGGGCAATTCCAAACTGCTCAAGGAATGCACCTTGCCGTTGACAGGTAAAGCCTGCGTCGATCGCATCATCACCAATCTCGGCGTCTTCGACGTGGTCAAGGGCGGCTTGCACCTGGCCGAGATCGCGCCTGGCGTGACGCGCGAGGAGATCGCCGCCAAGACGCAGGCGGTGCTGATTTAGCCATTTCCCGTAAACGGGAAAAGAACACCAACCTCATCCTGACTTTGTCGAAAGATGAGCGTTGGATAAGTTTTTCCGCTAACCCAGCGTCTTTTGTAGCAAGGCATTGAATTCTCTCTCGCGTATTTATTCGCGAGCGGCCCACTTATCCGCATTCCCGTGACGCTGTCCCGCTCCTATCTCTTTCTCTCATGGTGAAGGAGGATGAAATTAGATTCAGGCACGGGCGATGACGCTGGAGCTGACGGGGGAGGGGTATGACAAAGTCGAAAACGAATAAAGCCAACAATCGCAGGGGCTAGAGCGTTTCTTACGCGACTTTTGTGAGGATAAGTTCGGGCGGCCGGTGTCTCAAGCTGGACCATGCGACCGTCAAACGTCCCTCGAGGTGTTCCGGCGCGGGACTTGCGACAGTTCGACGAAAATACAAGCCAAATGTCATGCTCCCGGTTCAGCGTGATGTAACGCGTGATCGCTCTAATGGCTGGCAATTCTGTGTCGGCGCGGGATCATCCGCCGAAAGGGACCAATGCATGTTCTCGTGATGGCCTCGCAAAAGGGGGGCTCGGGCAAGACGACTCTGTCAGGCCATCTCGCAGTGGAGGCGGACAAGGCGAACATCGGCCCGGTGGCGCTGATCGACACCGACCCGCAGGGCAGCCTCTCGCATTGGTGGAACGCGCGCGAGGCGACCTCGCCGCACTTTGCCAAAGTCCATCTCATGCAATTGGGCGAAGCGCTCGAAGAGCTGCGCAAGGGCGGCATCAAGCTCGCCGTCGTCGATACGCCGCCGGCGGTGACCGATTCGATCTCGCAAGTCGTGGCGCATGCCGATCTCGTGGTCATCCCGACGCGGCCCAGCCCGCACGATCTGCGCTCCGTTGGCGCCACGGTCGACATTGCCGAGCGTCACGGCAAGCCGCTCGTCTTCGTCATGAACGGCGCGACGGCGCGCGCGCGCATCACCGGCGAAACCGCGGTCGCCTTGTCGCAACACGGCACGGTCGCGCCGATCACGCTGCATCATCGCGTCGACTTCGCCGCCAGCATGGTCGATGGGCGCTCGGTCGGCGAGGTGATGCCGAAGTCGCAGTCCGCCAAGGAAGTGCGCGATCTTTGGACGTATCTGCAGGACCGGCTCTCGCGTCTCACGCACGACACCAAGTTCCTGCCCGATGTGCGGCCCGATCTCTCGATCGAGGCGCTGACGTCGCTGACCGAAGAGCCGCTCGAGACAGGTCCGGAAGCGAACAGCGTGCCCGAACCCGTTGCTGTCCCGGAACCGGCGGCGGAAACGGCACCGATCCGCGAGCGCCGCGCGCTTGGCGAGCGGCGCACGAACTTTGCGACATTTGGCGGCGTGGAACGACGGACCCATCCTTTTGGGCGCCGCGCGCAAGATCGCAATTAGCAACCGAGGTACAAGGTGAGCCAACCACGATTCATGCCGGTGACGTCGAGCCTGTTGGCTCGCAAGGGCGATGCAGTGCCTTCGGCGCTCGCAGCCAAGCCGTCGCTCCATTGGTCCGAGGAGAAGTCGCTTCCGCCGCTCGTATCGAACGACACGTCGGCCGAAGCGCCGGCGCCCAAGCCGCATCGCATGGTGGTGACACTCTCTGCTTCGGAGTTCGAAAAGCTGGGCATTGCCGCGGTCAAAAAGAATGTCACGCGGCACCAGATCGTGCGCACCGCGCTCGAACTCCATCTCGAGCGGCTGAGGCGCGAATTCTGCGATTGCGGCTGCATGGCTGTCGACGGTTCCTGCCTGCAAGGCTGCGGCGCGGGCTGAAGACGCAGCACCTTGGCTCGTGCGCCGGTTGCGCTAAGCTCCCAGCCGGGAGCAAAGCCTATGCATTACAAAATTCTCGGCCGGACCGGACTCAATGTCAGCGTCGCGGGTCTCGGCTGCGGCGGCCATAGCCGGCTTGGCCAAACCTACGGCAACACGCTCGCGCAAAGCGCCGATGTCGTCAGGGCCGCGCTCGATCTCGGCATCAACTTCATCGACACCGCCGCCGCCTATGGCACCGAGAAGATCGTGGGCGAAGCGGTACGCGGCCGGCGTGACAAGGTCATCATCTCGACCAAGACCGGCATCGCCTCCTGGACCGATCCCAACGCCGGGCCGTTCACGGGTGCACAGGTGCTCGAACATCTCGACAAAAGCTTGTCCAGGCTCGGCACCGACTATGTCGATGTCTACAACTTGCACGGCATCGTCGCGGCGCAGCTCGACTATGTCGGCGCCGAGATTGTGCCGGCGCTTCTTAGGGCGCGCGAACAGGGCAAGATCCTGTTCCTCGGCATCACCGAACATTTCGGCGCCGATACCGACCACCGGATGCTGTCCGCGGCGGTGCCGAGCGGTGTCTGGGACGTCGTGATGGTCGGCTTCAATCTGCTCAATCCCTCGGCGCGCCGAAACGTGCTGCGCCTGACGCAGGCGCACGGTGTCGGCGTGCAGAACATGTTCGCGGTGCGCCGCGCGCTCAGCAGTCCCGAGGGTCTCAAAGAGGCGCTCGATACGATCGAGAAAGCCGGCCAGCTCGATCGCAGCAAGCTCGATGCCACCGATCCGCTCGGGTTTCTGAAGACGGACACGGACGGCATCGTCGATGCCGCCTACCGCTTCTGCCGCCACGAGCCCGGAATTCACATCGTTCTCACCGGCACGGGCAAGATCGAACATCTGAAGGAGAACGTCGCATCCATCAATCGCGGCGCGCTGCCGTCGAAGACGCTGGCGAAGCTGGAAGAGCTATTCGGCCAGGTTGACTCGGTCTCGGGAAACTAGCCCGGCATGTCCTTCAGAAATCCGAACGGCACGATCTTGTTCTCGGCATCGTGGCCGATGTCGGCGCGACCGAGATAAGGGATGCCGGCCACCGTGCACCAATGCTGCATGATTTGTTCGGGAGTCTGGCCGAATTCCGGATCGTTGGACGGAATGTCGCTGCAGCGTCCAAGCCGCACGCCGGCGGCGCGCCTGAGGGTTTCGTCGCTCACGATATGAACCAGCGAACGGTCGATGGCATAAAGATGTTCGGAGACCTCTTCCAGCATCAGCACATGGTTGGAGAGATCGGGCATGAGCCTGGTGCCGATCAGATGGCTCAGAATCGTCATGTTGAACGCTGCGGTCGGATGCTTGCCGTCGATCGTCGGCTCGAGCGCAGCGGCATCGCGGTCCGCCAGAAAGGACAGGGCGCGCTTGACGGCGTCTTCGCCGCCGGCGCGCCTGACGTCGTGCGGAATGGGTCCGTGCGCGGCGTGATAGCCGTGACGATAAAGCCCCGCCAGCAGGAAGGCGCCGTCGCTGTAACCAAGATAGAGCTTGCGACGCGCGGCGGCGTGCAGGCGCTCGATCACGCCTTCGGCGATGCGTCCGCTGCCATAGCCGCCGCGGGCGAACCAAACGGCGGAGAAAGCCTCATCGTTGGCGACCTCGACGAAGGCATTCATCCGCGTCTCGTCGTCGCCGGCAAAGTGACCGCTCGCAAGGAAACATTGCGGATGAAAGACAAGCTTGACGCCCGGATACGCCGTCCGCGCGATTTCCTGGACACGCTCGGCCGTCTCCGGTTCCAGACGCGAGGCGGGCGCAACCACCGCGATTTTCACCTTGCCGTCGCGCATGTGTCCCGTTGCTTGTCACGCCGCAAAACGGCTTATAGCGTCCGCTGATGAATCCAGACAGGCCTTATTTCCTGTGCGGCATCGGCGGAAGCGGAATGCTGCCGCTGGCCCTCATCCTGCGTGCGCGCGGCGCAAGGGTCATGGGCTCCGACCGTGCGCTCGACCAAGGCCGCCTCAGTGAGAAGTTCGATTATCTGCGCGCCAATGGCATCGAATTGTTCGCCCAGGATGGATCGGGGATCACCGGCGAGATGATCGTCGTGACCTCATCGGCGGTCGAAGAAACTGTTCCGGATGTCATGGCCGCGCGGCAAAAGGGCGCCAAGCTGATGCTGCGCGCGGCGCTGCTCGCCGAACTTTTCAATGGCGCACCCAACGCGATCGGCGTCGCCGGCACCAGCGGCAAGTCGACGACAACGGCAATGCTCGGTTGGATCCTGCACGCCAGCGGCCGCGATCCGACTGTGATGAACGGCGCGGTGATGAAGAACTTCATCTCGCCCAAGGCGCCATTTGCCAGCGCCCTTGTCGGCAAGAGCGATCTCTTCGTCAGCGAGGTCGATGAAAGCGACGGCTCGATCGCCTGGTTCAGCCCGCGCGTGGCGGTCCTGAACAACATTGCCCTGGACCATAAGGCAATGGCGGAGCTGCGCGAACTTTTCCGCGGCTTTGTCGCCAGATCGGAGCTCGCGATCCTCAACCTCGACAATGCCGAGACAGCAGCGTTAACCGCCGGGCGCGCGGCAAAACTTTCTCTGACCTACAGCCTCAGCAATGCGAAGGCTGATCTCCTGGCAAGCGCGATCGAACCATTGCCGGACGGCATCGCATTCGAGGTGAGCGAGCGCAACGCCGCGAAACCGGAGAAGGTGAGGCTTCGCGTGCCGGGGCGGCACAATGTCTCGAATGCGCTGGCTGCGATCGGCGCTGCGCGCGCGGCCGGCGTGACGCTCGCCGAATCCGTCTTTGCACTGGGAGAGTTCAGCGGTGTTCGCCGCAGGCTCGAAATTGTCGGCAGCGCGGGCGGCGTGACCGTGATCGACGACTTCGCGCACAATCCCGACAAGATCGCAGCCACGCTCTCTACTTTGCACGACTTCGAGGGCCGCCTGCTTGTCATGTTCCAGCCGCATGGCTTTGGGCCACTGCGGCTGATGAAGGATGCACTGATCGACTGTTTTGCCGCCAATTTGCTCGCAGATGACATATTGCTGATGCCGGAGCCGGTCTATTTCGGCGGTACCACAGACCGCAGCGTCTCGAGCATCGACATCATCAAGGGAGTTGCGGCCCGCGGCCGCGCTGCCCATGTCTATTCCGATCGTGCAGAATTGGGCCGCCGCCTCGTCGAACTGGCGCAACCTGGCGACCGTATCGTTGTGATGGGCGCGCGCGACGACACGCTTTCGCAATTCGCCGCTGAATTGCTGACGCAAGTTGGGCAGCTGAGGACACTATGAAAAGTGCAGGAACGGTCGCGCAAAGACTCTCGCTCGTCTCGGTGGTCACGTTCTCGGTTGCGACGTTTCCGGTTTCCGCGCTGGGCGTTGCGCTTTTCGTCTACCTGCCGCCCTATCTCGCGGGTCATCTCGGCGTCGCGCTGACAGCGATCAGCGGGACCTGGGCCATGGTTCGGATCGTCGATCTGTTCGTCGATCCGGTCCTCGGCCACATGATGGATCGGACGCGCACTCCGCTTGGCCGTTATCGCGCCTGGCTCGGCTCCGGCGTGCCCGTTGTGATGCTTGCCGTCTACATGCTCTTCATGGCGCCGAAAGGCATCGGCGCGTTCTATCTGCTGGTCTGGCTCTTCGTGCTTTATATCGGCAATTCCATCCTGACGCTGTCGCAGTATGCCTGGGGTGCAACGCTGGCGACGCAATATCACGAGCGTTCGCGCGTGTTCGGAATCCTGACCGCGGTGGGCGTGGCTGCGGGCGTCATCACGTTGCTCATTCCGATCGTTGCTCCGGCACTCGGTTTCAGCAACGCCCAGGGCGTTCAGGCGATGGGCTGGTTCGTCATCCTGGTCGCACCGATCTCGGTCGGGCTGACAGTATGGCGAACACCGGAGCGCATCAGCAAGGATACGCATCCGCAATTCGCGCTGGTCGACTATCTCGACATCGCGCGCAAGCCGGAGGTCATTCGTCTCTTTCTTTGCCAGATGGCGTTGACGCTCGGACCGGGTTGGATGAGTGCGATGTATCTTTTCTATTTCAAGGATGTGCGCGGCTTCAGCACGCAGCAGGCCACGATTCTTCTGCTGATCTATATCCTGGCGGGCGTGATCGGTGCGCCGCTGACGGCGCGCGCCGCGTCACGATTTGGAAAGCACCAAACCTTGATCGCCACCACCACGGCTTTTTCGCTCGGACTATTCTCGGTTTTCGTGATTCCCGTGGGCAATGTTCTGGCAGCGGTCCCGGTAATGCTGTGGTGCGGATTCATGGCGGCAGGCTTCGGGTTGATGATCAACGCCATGATGGCCGATGTCGGCGACGAAATCCGACTCCATCAGGGCAAGGAGCGGATCAGTTTGCTCTATGCCGTCCTGACCTTCGCCTCGAAGATCGCCGCCGCGGCCGCGATCAGCGTCACCTTCATCCTGCTCTCACGCGTCGGCTATAACGCGGCCGAAGGCGCCCACAATACCGCGCAAGCGTTGAACGGCCTCGAATGGGTGTTTCTGTCGGGGCCCATCGTCTTCGTCATGTTGGGTGGGCTTTGCGTCGTCGGCTGGAAACTCGATGCCGACCGTCATGCCGGTGTGCGTGCTGAGCTCGATGCGCGCGATGCAGCGCTTGCGGAGGCACCAATCCTGTCGGCGGTTTCCACGGCACAACCGCACATCTCGCTATCGTCGGAACCGCGCTGAGAGGGTCAAAATGCAAAAGGTGGCGATCGTAACCGGAGGAGGGAGCGGCATCGGTCGGGCGGTGGCGCTGGCACTTGCCGGTGTCGATTACGCCGTAATGCTCGCCGGCCGCCGCCTCGGTGCATTGAACGAAACCGTCTCGCTCGCGCCAGGAAAGTCGATGCTGGCAGTTCCGACCGACGTCACCGATGCCAAGTCGGTCGCGGCGCTGTTCGAGCGCACGCAGGAAGAATTCGGCCGGCTGGATCTGCTGTTCAACAATGCGGGCACGGGCGCGCCACCCGTGGCGATGGAGACGCTCACGCTGGCGCAGTGGCAAGCGGTCGTCGACACCAACCTGACAGGCCCTTTTCTCTGCACGCAGGCGGCGCTGCGCATGATGAAGTCGCAAACGCCGCGCGGCGGACGCATCATCAATAATGGATCGATCTCCGCACACGCCCCGCGGCCCAACTCCGCGCCCTACACGGCGACAAAACACGCGATCACGGGCCTGACCAAGGCGACAGCGCTCGACGGCCGCGCCTTCGACATCGCCTGCGGCCAGATCGACATTGGTAACGCGGCGACGCCGATGACGGCGCGCATGGCGAAGGGTGTGCCGCAAGCCAACGGTACGCTCGAGCCGGAGCCGACCATGGATGTCGAGGCCGTGGCGCGGGCCGTTCTCTACATGGCAAGCCTGCCGCTTGACGCGAATGTGCTATCCATGACCGTGATGGCGACGAAGATGCCTTTCGTCGGCCGCGGTTAGCGCAGGCGCAACAGTTTGCGAAACTGGCGGTCTCGCTTCAGGAGAACTTCGCGGCGCATCGCGGCATTGCGCGTGCGGTAGCGCTCCGCATAGACCAAGATCCACTGACTGCCGCGCGTCGTTCTGGCGCCTGAACCCACGTTGTGCTGCTCGAGACGCCGCTCCAGGTCGAGTGTCCAGCCAACATAGGTTCTCGCCGGCTTTCGCACGCTCAATAGGACATAGACGAAGGCAGCCACGTCAGGCCGCGAGTGCGCATTCGGCGCCGGACCACAGCGCGATGAGTTCGGACTCGATCTCTCTGGGCGAGGTCAGACGGCATAGACGCGACTTGGCGGCACGTCTCAGCGCAGCGCTCAAGGGATAGGGCGCGCGCTCGACATACCAGCCGAGATGCTTGCGAAAGATCCTCACGCCATGCAGATCGCCGTGAAACTTGAGGCTGTCGCGAAAGTGCTCCAGTACGATGCCAAATCTGGTTGCAAGGCTCGGCTCGACCAGCGCTCGGCCCTCCGACAACGCCTTGTCGAGAGCCGCCGCGATCCAGGGTCGGCCGTAGGCGCCGCGGCCGATCATGATCGCGTCCGCGCCTGAAGCCTGCAGAGCCTGGCGCGCCGAATGCGCATCCACGATATCGCCGTTGACGATCACCGGCAGCCGCGTCGCTGCCTTCACGTCTGCCACGGAGCGCCAGTCGGCTATTCCGCTGTAGAATTGATTGCGGGTGCGGCCATGCACGGTGATCGCTTGCACGCCGGCACGCTCGGCGCGAACCGCGAGTTCCGGTGCGTTCCTGGTCCGCTCATCCCAGCCAAGCCGCATCTTGAGGCTCACCGGCCGCCGCGATGCGTTCACGACCGCGGCAATCAAGCGCTCGGCCCCGTCAAGGTCGCGCATCAGGGCCGAACCGGAAAGCGCGCCCGTCACCTCCTTGGCCGGACAACCCATGTTGATGTCGATGATGTCTGCGCCGGCCGCTTCCGCCATCTTTGCCCCATGCGCCAACCACCGCGCCTCGCGACCGACGAGTTGGATCACCGTCAGCGGCAAGCCTTCGCCGACGGCGGCTCGGCGCACGACATCGGGTCGGCCGCGCGCAAACAACTCGCAGGCCACCATCTCGGTTGCGACATAGGGTGCGCCGAGCCGCGACGCTGCGCGACGGAATGGGAGATCGGAAACGCCTGTCATCGGCGCAGTCAGGACGCGCCCTTTGATGGGCACGCCGCCAATGTTGAAACCGGCCGCCATTAATGGCCCGTGTGCGCGACGGAAATCAGCTTCATGTCGAAGACGAGTGTCTGGTTGGGTCCGATGTCAGCGCCGGCACCCGCTTCTCCGTAGCCGAGCTTCGAAGGAATCACGAGTTGCCACTCGTCGCCCTCATGCATGAGCTTCAACGCCTCAACCCAGCCGCGGATGAGCCGGCCGGCGGGAAAGCTTGCGGTGCGGCCGGACTCTGTCTGGTCGAAGACGTGGCCGTCGATCGTCCAGCCTTTGTAGGTCACGGTCACGGTGTCATCAGGCCCGTGGATCTGTTTGCCGTGACCCGCGGTCAAGACCTTGTACTGAAGGCCGCTTGCCGTGGTAACGACGCCGGGCTGTCGCGCATTCTCGGCGAGGAATTTCTGGTTGGACTGTGGGGTCAGATCATACGTCATGTCAGCCTTCGTTTGTGTGTTGATTCCACTCATCAACGTGGCAAATGCCAGGGTCGCAAGGGCAAGTTTCGCGTTCATCAAACAGAACCTTTGTTGGATCTCTGCAGCGGCTTAGAGCGCGTTTGCGGCTCATCGCGCAAGAGCCAGCGCGTTGTTGGGGTTTCTTTCGCCGGTTTGCGCGTCCAACGGTCCTTGGCAATGATGGGCCATGAAACGCATTTTGGCGGTCCACGCCCACCCCGACGATGTTGAAGTCCTTGGCGCCGGCACGCTTGCCTTGCTGGCGGAAGGCGGCAACCACGTCACCATCGTCACGATGACCGCCGGGGATTGCGGCTCGGTCGAGATGGATTTGGCCGAGACCGCACGTGTGCGAAAGCAAGAGGCGGCGGCAGCAGCCGTCATCATCGGCGCCGACTATCTCTGTGCGGGGTTCGGCGATCTTTGCGTCTTCAATGACGATCAAGCGCGACGCCGCACGACCGAACTCGTGCGCGCAGCCCGGCCGGACATCGTCATCACCGCTTCGCCAGTCGACTATCATCCCGATCATGAGGCGACGAGCATGTTGGTGCGCGATGCGCTCTTTGCCTCCTCGGTACCGAACTACGAGACCGGGCCGGCGGCCGCCCTCGCAGCCATTCCCCATCTCTACTTCATGGATCCGATCGAAGGCCGCGACCGCTCCGGCATCCGTGTCACACCCGATTTCGGCGTCGACATCACGGCGAAGTTCGAGACGAAATCCCGGATGCTCGCCGCGCATGCGAGCCAACGCAACTGGGTTCTGAAGCAGCACGGCATCGACGATTACATGCTCTCCATGAAGAAGTGGGCCGCCAAGCGTGGCAACATGTTCGGCGTCACCTATGCGGAGGGCTTCCGGCAATACACGGGTACGCCTTATCCGCGGACGAAGCTGCTCCAGGATCTGGTGGGCGAAGCGCTCCTGCTTCCTTGAACGCACGCTGTCGTGATCGTCTTGCGATACTCGCAACCTGTACCTAGGGTTCGTCAGCACCAACCATCGCTCCCAATGTCACTGCACCATCGCGCCTCGCTCCTGGTCCTTCTCCTCGCCATTTTCATCGGCTTTCCCGTCGCTGCCGAGGAGCACAAGGACCGAGAGTTTCGCGAGTGTCCGGACTGTCCGCTGATGGTCGGCATCCCGGCAGGCACGTTCGTGATGGGCAGCCCCGCGAGCGAGCCTGGCCGCTTCGATGCGGAAGGGCCCGAGCATCGCGTCGCCATTCGCGCGTTCGCCTTGGGCAAATTCGATGTCACGACGGCAGAGTTTCTCATCTTCCTGCGCGAGAGCGCCTATCAGCCGGCGCCGTGCAATGAAACGCTGACGCTTGGCTGGCAATCGCCCGGCAACGGGCGCGCCTATCCGCGTTCCGACGCGGAGCCTCCGACTTGGCCCGCGACCTGTGTCAGCTGGAAAGATGCCCAAGCCTATATCGCCTGGCTGAACGCCAAGGTGCGTGCGGCTAATCCGTCGCGTGGCCGCGGCGCCGGCCCGTACCGGCTGCCGAGCGAAGCGGAATGGGAATATGCCGCGCGCGGGGGCACAGCGACGGCGCGCTGGTGGGGAAATTCCATCGGCTCCGACAATGCGAACTGCAATGGCTGCGGCAGCAAGTCCGACGACCGCGTCCTGACAGACGTCGATGGCTTCGCCCCCAATCCATTCGGCCTTTACGGCATGCTCGGCAATGCCTGGCAGTGGACCGCCGATTGCTGGCACAAAAGCTATGTCGGCGCGCCGGCGGATGGCCGCGCCTGGCTCGGCGATGATTGCGGCAAGCATGTCTTGCGCGGCGGTTCGTTCGACAATGTCCCCATTTTTGTTCGCTCTGCCGCGCGAACCGCAGGTGGCGGCGAGAAGAGCGCCTACGACTATTCCAGCCTGGCGGGCTTCCGGGTGGCGCGCACGCTTCCCTGACGCCTATTGCAGCGCGTCGCGTGGATTGAAGTTCAATACCATGTCCATCACCTCGGCATAGTTTCCGGCAGGAAGCGGCACCGGCGAGGAAAGCAGAACGGCGTTGCGGGCGCTGAGCGCGATGTCGCGAAAGACGGCATCGGTGCGATAGCGCTCCTTGTCGATGATTTCCGCCTTCTCGATTTTGCCGTCGCGCGTCATCACGACACGTATCGCAATCTGAAATCGGCGAGCGCCAAGGGTGTGGAGATCGAGGCTCCAGTGCCGCACGACCTGCTGACGCACGAAGTCGCGCACGCTGTAGGCGGCCTGGTCTCCGGCAGCCGCGGCGTCGCTGGTCGAGGTCACGTCGGATTGTCCCGAATTGTCGATCACGCGCGGCGCAGTATCCGGCTGCCTCAGTCGGGCGAGCGCGCGCAATTTGGCGTCGAGATTGTCGAGCGGCACGGGCTTTGTGCCGTTCGGCGAAGTGCCTTCCGGTGGCACCGGACTTGCCTCCTCCTGCTTCCTGGTCGGAACGCGCTTCTGTTGCGGCACGACGGACTTCAAGGTTGCGGGCGGAGACGTGGTTTCTTCTCCGAATTGCACGACGTCAACGGGAACGACGCTCAGCGCGGTTGGTCGCGCCGGCGCAGCGAACTGCATGTGCATCAGGATGATCAGCGCGACGAGGAGCCCATGCAGGAGAAGTGCGGACGCCAGCCCGGGTCCGGTTTCGCGCGCGTGTTTCCTGGCCGCTCCGAGAAGGGCGCGGACGTCCGCTTCAGTCGCAAAAGCAAACTGCATTCCCGGCCGGCTCCGGACGGCGCCGGCGCCCGTCAGAGGGCGCCACGCATCCGATCTTAGAGCAGATCGCCGCCCGCCGCCGATGCAGTCGTCCCGAATTGTTTGTAAGCCTTGATGACGTTACGGCCCGTGGTCCAGCGGTGCACCTCGTCAGGTCCATCAACCAGGCGCTGCGAACGGATGTGTGTGTACCAGGCCGCGAGCGGCGTATCCATGCTGTAGCCGAGCGCGCCATGCAGCTGGATCGCGGTGTCGACAACCTTGTGCACCATGTGGGCGAGGAACACCTTGGCGATCCCGTTCTCCTGACGCAGATCCAATCCCTTCTCCGCCTTGTAGGCGATGTGCATCAGCATGAGCCGCGCGATGTAGAGCTCGCTGGCACAGTCGGCGAGCATGAATTGCACGCCCTGGCGTTCCGACAATGGCTTGCCGAATGTGCTGCGGCTCGTGACATGCTTGACCGCCATGTCTAGCGCGCGTTGCGCCATCGCGACGTTGTGCATGCCGTGACGCAGTCGGCCATAGGCGAGGCGATGCTGGCCCATGTTGAAGCCATTGCCGACGCCGCCCAGAATATTGTCCGCCGGCACTTCGAGGTTTGAGATTTCGATTTCCGCGTGACCGCCACCCAGAATGTGCGACAGCGGTCCCTCGATTCCCATTGTCTTGATATTGCGCTTGATCTTGTAGCCGGGGTTCGGCAGCTCCACGAGGAACGTGCTGAACTGCTGGTGGCGCGGCGCATCCGGATCGGTCTTTGCCATCACCAATGCAATGTCGGCGACGCTCGCCGCACTCGAAAACCACTTCTCGCCATTCAGAACGTAAGTGTCGTTGCCCTTCTTCTCGGCCCGCGTCTGCATGCCGGTTGCATCCGCTCCGGCCGCTTTTTCCGTCATCGAATAGCAAATGCGCTTTTCACCGTTCAGCAGCGGCTTGAGGAATTTCTCTTTTTGGTAGTCCGTGCCGTTCTGCAGGAGCGTGAGCATGGTCGCGTCGTCGGGACCTTGCGTGTTCATCGACAAGGCACCGAGATAGCTTTCCCCAAGTTCCATCTGCACGAGCGCATTGGCGAGCGGGCCGAGCCCCATGCCGCCATGCTCTTTCGGAATGAACGGGCACCACAGGCCCTGGGCGCGGGCCTTCTTGCGCAGCGCTGCCAGCGTCTCCTTGTAGTCGGCGCCGGCGAGCAGCTTCTTCTCCGCCGGAATGCATTCGTCATGGACCCATTGGCGCACCCTTTCGCGCATGGCCTTGGCTTCGGCGGGGATTTCGAAATTGAGCGACATAGGTAGTTCCTTTCCACGAATTTCTTTGCCGCGACTGTAGCGGGGGCCAACGAAGCCCGCCATCGCTTCCGCATGCGGGAAAGGGTAACGCTACGTCGAGTGGAAGGAGCCGATTTGTCGGGTATTCGTAACTTGGAGCCGGGCTTAGCGGCGCGTTTGCCGACGAAGCTTGCGCCTTGCTGCCATAGCGGCGATGCCGGCGCCAAAAAGCGTCAGCGTCGCGGGCTCCGGCACGGACACCAGGTTCGGGTTGGCTGACGGCGCATCGCAGGAGACGCCGCTGCAGCCCTGATCACCCCCGGTGGGGCCGTTTGTGTCGCATGCGGCCGGATTGTTCAGCGAACAGCCTCCGTTCGGATCGTTGACGCCGTTGCCGGTATCGCCGTTCGTTCCGCCGTTTTGACCGTTGTCCGCACCGCCGCCGTCATTCGAGCCACCGTTCTGACCGCCGTTGGAACCATTGTTCTGTCCGCCGTTGGAACCGCCGCCTTGGTCGCCATTCGAGCCGCCGCCATTGCCGGCTCCCTGATCGCCGCCGGAATTCCCGCCATTGCCGTCGTTGTTGGAGCCGGAGTTGCCCGACGAGCCGTTGCCGTCATTGCCCGCGCCGCCAGTTCCGCAGTTGCCCGAGTTGCCGGTGCCGGTCGTTCCTGTTCCGGAGTTGCCGGTGGAACCCGAGTTGCTCCCGGTGTTTGTCCCGCCATGGTTGCCGTGGCCGTGGGAGGGTCCGTTCGTGCTGCCGCCGCCGGAATGGCTGTGGTTCGTGTGACCCGTCGAGCCGCCGGTTGCGCCACCGGTGCCCGTGCTGCCACACGAACCGCCTGTTCCACCTTGAGAGCCGCCTGTGGAGCCGCCGTTCGAATGGCCGTGATTGCCGTGATTGTTGGTTCCGCCGGTCGAACCGTTCGATGTGTGCGTAGGCGGCGACGAAGAACTGCCATTGCCGCCGGATGCCGCTGCCGGCAGTGCGACCATCAACGGCAGAACAAGGCCGAATGCTGCGGTGGCTTTCAGAACGGCATTCAGAGGACGCATTTGAGCCTCAGGGTTAACCATTATGAGCAACGGACGTACGCAAGTCGGCGCCCATGTAGCGAGAGACGGCGAGCGCTGGCGAGCAGAATCAGAATTGCTAGTAAATGAGTTTGGTAAACGCGCGGCGTCCTTAGGCGCATTCTCGGCGGCGGATCAGCTGTGCTGTTTTGTAAACTGGCCGCTGACGCTGCCCCAACCTTTGAGACGCGGAGGCAGCGGACCTGTATATGTGCAGCCGGAGAGAATGAGCGTCGCGGCAGGGTCACCCGACAGGATCATCCCGCCCGTTTTCGTCCCATCGTGAAAGATCTCATTCGTGATGGTCACGATATTGCCGACCTCGATGTTTTTGGTGCTCTCCATGGCATAGGCGATGAAGTTTTGGTTTGCTGCCTCTTTCGGCAACGTCATGCTGCCGTTCGATATGCTGAGCTGTCCGCCGTCGGAGATGTCATAGGCTGCGCCTTCGCCGCCGGTCAGGTGATGACAGCCGAATGAAATCGTATGCATGGCACGGCTCTTCACCTCATGTCCGCCCTTGCACGACGCCGTGGTGAGGTTCGTCAGTCTGAAGAACGCCGTTGGATGTCCGCTGACATATATATTGTGCGTTTGTCCGGTGCCGCTGCCGTTCTCGTGGATGTAACCGCCATCGATCTCAACCTCCGAACGAAGTGTGCGAACACCGTCTTGGCAGTTAAAGATCTCGACATTTGAAAGTTTGATGGATGTGCCTGGTCCCGCGTAGACGCCGGCAGCGTTGCCCCCGATCAAGTCCGAAACCGATGCGTTGGCGATCGCCAAATTGGAAATTGCCACACCTGGTACGGATACGAACAGAATTCCCTGATTGCTTGTGACCGGGATGCCCATGGCATCCAGGATCGTCTGGCCCGATCCCGCGCCGATCAGGGTGCTGGAGACTTTGATCTCGGTCGTCCCAATGATCTTCCCAGAAGGAAGCGAGAGAATGCCGCCCGCAACAACGCCGGCTTGAAGTGCGCTCAGCGTCTCCGGCGTCGCCAATTTTCCGTCGATGCGCGCGCCTTCGACTATGGTCATCTCGGGGCTGGCGGTCGTCGTCAAGGTGGTGCCTGTCATCGGAATCCTTTGGCGAATCGAATGGCGGCTACTGCGATATAGCCTTTAACATAAGCGGTTCGATCAACTTGGCTCCGCGTGTGCTCAGATGATGGTTATCGGAGTAGAGAGGTTCACCGTTGAGCTCCAAACTGCATGTTGTTTTACAAAGAATCGAAGCAGGGTCGAGGACCATCACACCAAACTGAGCGTGAAGTGCATTCATCGTATGGCGGACGAAGCGCTGTCGGTCCTCGAACTCAGCGACTGTCGGACCGGAGAACCGGACGCCTCCCAGAAGATGTTCCTTCGCCAACAAGGAGGGAACAGCGCGCCCGATTTCGGGAATTGAACCCATCAGGACAATACGCTTGCGGGCATCGATGAGTGTGCTCACTGTGCGCGTCAAACCCAACAGAAAAAGTTGATGGTTGTTGGCAGTCGGGTCTTGGTTCCGAGCGTCTTGAAGACTGACGAATTCGCCGGGTTCATCACCATAGTGCGTCCCTTCGGCGTCCAGCGCCCAGCGAGCAATCAAAACAACGGTGTGGACCTTAGAACGCACGGCAAACCGAAGGACATTGCTGTTGAATTCGCGGCAGTCCGGCGTGCTCGGGCGATTAATGTCCAAAAGAGGCGGGCAGCCATTCAATTCGAAGTAGTAGGCGCTCTGCCGTGTTCTATCCAAGGCGGAGGCAATCGCGGGCAGCATGGAATTCGCAATCGAGTCGCCCCAGAAGAGGATGTCCGGCTCTTTGATCGAAGTCGGCCCCACCCGACAAATTTTGAATTGCCCTTTCTGCTCGCAATTGGTGGGCTCGTGGTAGTCCGAGGCTGCGGCGAGAATGACTTGGACGGGCTTTGGATATCGGCCCGGAAGGCCGCGAGTCAGGACGAGAATCGCGCCGAGAGCGACGACGCCCAGTGTTGAAATCGCCGCGGCGTAAAACAATTCGCGTCGAGAAAGAATCGCACTTCTGCCGCGAAACGGCCGCTCGACAAATCGCCATGACGCGTAGGCGAGTACCACAGATGCAGCTATCAAGAGGACTTTGGAGAGGTCTGTTATGCCGTTCGACGACGCGTATGTCGCGAACACAAGCAGCGGCCAATGCCAGAGATACAGAGAATATGAGATTAGCCCGCCGACGACCAACGGCCGGGCACTGAGAATTGCGTTCACGAGTGACGATCTGTTCGAGCCGGCGAAAATGAGCAGCGCCGTGCCTCCGCACGGAAGGATCGCGCTCAAGCCGGGAAATGGAGTGGACCTTGTGAAGTCGAGCGCAGCCCACCCGATTGCGATCATTCCCATGACGGCGCAGAGGTTCGCGAGCAGCGCATTTGGTGGCTTCAAGTCAGACGTCAGCAGGAAGGCGCCGAGCAGGGGTTCCCAGGCCCGAGCGGGCAAAAGATAAAATGCGGCCGTCGGAGAAGTGCGCAAGACGACGACAGCAATTGCAAGCGACACCGCGCCAAGCGTCGCCAGGATCGGAGCTGCGGACTCGACGCGTCGCAGCCATCGAATGGCGAGTAACAAGGGTGGAAAGAAAAGATAAAACTGCTCCTCGACCGCGAGCGACCAGGTGTGGAGCAAGGGTTTTGAGATGGCTGAGCTGTCGAAATAATTCGCCTCGCGCCAGAACTCGAAGTTCGACGAGAAGAGGGCCGTCGCGAAAAGACTCTCACCGAATTTGATGAGGTCCTCGGGAAAGAGAATGATCGCGCCGGCGATCGCCGCGAAGAGGAGCGTGGCGCCGAGCGCGGGAAAGATGCGCCTGATCCGCCGCGCATAAAAGTCCAGTATCGAGAAGCGCCGCCCGATGACTTCAGGATAGATGATCGACGAAATGAGGTAGCCGGAGATCACAAAGAAAACGTCGACGCCGACAAACCCGCCGGTCCAAGGCCAAACTCCGTAGTGATAAAAAATCACGATGAAGACGGCGATCGCACGAAGGCCGTCAATGTCGGGTCGATAGTGAATGCGTTCGTGGAGCGCCTGAGGCGTTTTTTCGGACGGCATGGTTCCGTTGCCAAAGTTCGACTTGCCCGACGAAGCTTCTGCTCTAGAGCTTCCGGTCATTCCCCTGATGGGGCATGTATTGTGGCGCTGGAGGCAGCTGATCAGCTTTCGGAGGAACTGGCTCGGACGTTGCCGGAGCGTGAGTTCCCGGAAGAGCTTGTCCCGTATCCTTTGCGCGCTTCACCGAGTCCGGTTCGCCGGCGCTACCGGGACAAAGTTTGGGAGACGTCATGGCTTCGTTCGTCTTGAGGTCGAACCAGACGCCTTGTCGAAGCGCAAATGTTCCACCACTGCCGGCATTTATCGCGCGGTCGGGTTTGCCGGCAACGTACTTGGATCCGGGAGGAGGGCCGGAGGGAAATTCCTTCCCTCTGCCGATGGCCTGAGGCGGCGCCGACGGTTTTCCGTTGGTTCCCGCCACCGAGACGCCGATCCAGTCTCTTTTTCCGCAATCGAAGTAGAATATGTAGTGATGCATGACGTCCTTGTGCGCCGCATCCGGATAGTCGCCGGCCGCAATTGACGGATTGTTCGGGTCCGAGACGGCGCCTTCGGGAGGAAATTCGGCGCGAGCCGGGGCGACTGCGACAAGCACGAGTGCGCTTAGGCAGGCGAAGGTCCGAGCCTTGCGCTCGTGTCGACCGCTATCGATCACCCCGAACAAGGCCTCGCCGCGTCCTTTTCGAATTTCCTGCAACCTTAGCTTGGACCGGAAACCTTGCACAGTGTTCGGAAGTTATCGGGAAGAGTTCCCATCGCCTTGGATAGACTACGAAGAAGTTCCATCCCTTTGGATCGAAATTGTGATTCAGAGCCGGACGTTTTTGTGCAATAGTCGCGCGGGGTGAGCGCGGGTGGGTCCAGATGAAATTCTCAAACGTATCCAGGACCGCGCTAGCGGCCATTGGGTTTGCCGCCTTGTTCCAAGTGGCGGCGGCGGATGCGAGCACAGTCGTGCTGCCGTTCCCAGGCACGGGAACACTTTATACGAGCGCAGCCGACGGCTCCGGCTTCATTCCCGCCGGCGGCGCCAGCGCCGTCATGTTCACGGCAGGCGACAATGTCGCTCAGACTTTCACGGGGACGGGTGTTACATCAGTCGACTCGCTCAAAGTCGACTTCAACGTCGACGATAACCTGAATGGCGCCAGCGAAGACGTGATCGTCGCCATCAACGGCACGAACATTGGGAGCTTCACCGTTCCCGATGGTGGCGGCAGCGGCGGGATCATCAATTATGCAGTTTCTGTTTTCTTTGCGCCCATCGTGGGTAACGGAACCTACAATTTGACCATGACGCTGCAGGACACAGTCGCCGGCGGAAGCATCGACTTCCTCGACGGAGGCGTCTTTGTCCTCAATGGTGGCGTTCGGGTTGCCGCGCCTGAGCCCATGACGGCATTGCTGTTCGGCGGCGGACTTGCCGGCGCGGCGTTGGTACGGCGCCGCAAGGTTCGACAGTCGTAATCCCCAACGCTCAGTGTCCGTAGGCTGCGTCCGCATGCGCCGCGGCCATGGCACGGTTGTCGCGGATTTTTCAAACCGGCTAGACTTTCGTTACCCTCGACCGGGATAACCTGGTGCGCATGCTCAAAAGACGCCTTTCATCGCTGACGAAAGCGCGGTCCGGTGCGTCCCCCATGCGGCTCACTGAGCGCGGCGTGCGAAAATCGCTTCGACTCATGGCCGGCGCCATGCTCACAATTTGCGTGCTGCCGCTTCTCACGCAGTCCGTCGATGCCACCTACGGCAATACGCCCGCGCGTGCGCTACCTTCGCCCAATCCTAAAGTCGTGGGCCTCATTGCCGACGCGCGGAATGCGCTTCGCGAGGACGATGTCAGGCGCGCCCTGACCGACCTGAAGCTCGCGGTCGGCATCGAACCGACAAATCCCACCGTGCTGATGGAACTCGGCGTTGCGTTCAACCGCGCCGGCGCCTTTGCCGATGCGGAAGATACCCTCAGCCGTGCCCGAAGTTTAGGCGCGCCCGACGATCTGGTGCTGGGCCCTCTTTTCGAAGCCATGCTGGCGCGCGGCGAAAATCAGGTCGTGCTCGATCTCTACGCGGATCCGAGCTCGTCCGATCGCAGTCCGCTGGCGGCAACGATTCTGCGCGCGCGGGCCCTTGCGCTGGAGGCGCTTGGAGATGACGCCGCAGCTCAAACGGCAATGCAACGCTCGCTCGCAATCCGGCGCGACTACGACGGCCTGATGGCTGCCGCGCGGATCGCCTTTCTGCACGAGAATTGGGCCCAGGCCGACAAGCTCGTTGACGAAGCCCTCGCTCTGGCACCCGGCAATATCAGTGCTCTCGTCTTCAAGAGCGACGTCGCTTTGAAGCGGAACGACCAGGCAGGGGCGCTCGCCATCGCCGAAAAGCTGGTCGCCGAAAAGCCGCGCAGCCTTGCCGCCCGGCTTGAACGTATCAAGGTTTATCTGTCCGTCGGAATGACCGAAGACGCCAAGCCTGAAGTCGACCGTATCCTGGCGCAGAAGCCCGATCTCGCGATTGCGAACTATTATCGCGCGATCATTCTGGCGCGCCGCGGGAATATGACGGGAGCCTGGGGCGTAGCACATGCGCTGCCGAGCGAGTTTCTGCAATCCGACGTCGAGATTGCCGTCAACGTCGCAAATATGGCGCTGGAAGCCGGCTTCCTGGAAAGTGCGGCGAAGGTATTGAGCGCCACGGTTTTTGCCAATCCGGGTCTTCTTGAGCCGCGTTTGGAACTGGCCGACATTCGACTTCGCCAAAAGAGTCCCCAGTACGCCCTTAATGCTTTGGCGCTGGTAGAGGATTCCAAAGATCCGCGCGTCGCTGTTCTTTTTGCGCGGGCCTATCTGATGTCGAAGCGTCCCACAGAGGCGCAAAACTATATCGCGCGCGCAATCGCACTAGGTGGCGGCGAGGCGTTGGCAGCGCTCGGAAAGGACGTTGCGCTGGCGGGCTTGCGAAGCTGGATTGCGCAGCACCGCGACAATCTATTGGCACGTCGACAATATGCCCTCCTGCTGTTGCGGTTTGGCGATCCAAAGGGCGCGCGAGCGCAGTATGAACAATTGGTACGCGAGCATCCCGACGATGCTCTGGCGTTGAACAATCTCTCCTGGTTGGTCGTGGACGAAGCGCCGGCCAGAGCTCTCGATCTCGCGAAGCGCGCAGTGAAGTTGCAGCCCACTTCGCCCGACTATTGGGACACGCTGGGTTGCATGCAACTGCGTCGATCCGATCCCAAGGGGGCGCTGATTTCTCTAAGGCGGGCGCATCAATTGCAGGGCAACGACGCGGAGATCGCCTATCATCTCGCCCTGGCGCTGGATGCCAATGGCGCGCGCGCGGATGCAAAAGCCCTGTTGTCCTCGGTGGCGATGCACGAAGACTTTGCCGATCGTGAGAAGGCTCAACGCTTGTTGGAGACCTGGCGTTAGGTCGGCCGGTCGTGGTTCTGAGCCAGATCCATTGTAAGAATATTTTACAAATTCGCGCCAATTCGGGAGGGTGCCGTGGCAGGCTGCACGCTTTATCAATAGGTTAAGGGGTGGCATGATTTATGCTCTAAATTTAGGACGAGTGAGGTCTGGTGGATATTTTGAAGCCCCGGAATTGTTTGACGTTTGCGGCGGCGTGCGCGGCGTTGTTGTGGATTGCGCCGGCCTCAGCGGGTCTTGTCCGCACCTTGGCTGCCCCTCACGGCTCCCATTCGACTGGTGGAAATAACGGTACGATCACCGTGCATCAAACCACTGGTCAACACGGTTCAACTCATGGGCGGCGATCCCGCTCGGGAGGGGATACGGGAACACCGCCGCCTGTTACCTGTACCGACTCTACAACTCCGATCATTCCGGTAAGTGATCCGGTGGTGACACCACCAAGAGGCCGTCACACGCGGGTGGCGAAAACGTCGACCACTATCGACCAGTCGACCACCATCGACCAGGTGGCGCCCGTGATACGCAACACCGGACCCTCTCGGCCGACACACGGGTCACGCAGGTCCGGCTCGACGGGAAGCGGTGGCATCACCGATCCGGTGAGTGGCACTGGCTCGTGTCCGCCGCCTCCGCCATTGGTCATTGACGTGCCGACCGGCGACGGACCATCGACACCGACGCCTCCCACCGTGGTAACGCAGGCACCAGAGCCCGCGACTTTGCTGATCTTTGGATCGGGCATTGCCGGTGTCGTCGCCTATCGCCGCCGCAAAAAAAGAGCGGCCTGAAAATACACTAAGCCTCGAGACCCATTCCTTTTCGCGGGCGTGACGCCGGTTTCGCGGGACTCTTGAAGAAAAACTTAATCAGAAAGAGCCAGACTTGTAGCGAGACGCCGGCGCGATTTGCGCCTGCGAACGCGACTCGTTGCGAGAGAAGAACGATCGATGAACCGTCCCTTGGCCAAGTTCACGCCACCTCCTCCGCCGGTCAGCTATCGTCCGCTCGACGATGGCTGGCGCCAATGGATCGCCGAAAACCGGCTGCGCGACTGCACGGCCGAATCAGTCATCGCGACGATGGTGGCCGCGGGTGTCCATCCGCACGATGCCCAGATCTCCGTCATGCAAATGGAATCCAATCCAGTGTTTCTCGCGGCGCGAAGGCATCAGGAATTATTGCGAAAGCTCGAATCGGTTGTCGCCAATCAGCAGCGCTTATGGGAGTCCGCTCCACGCTACGCCACGGTTGAAAAGCGCGGCGAAGTGGAAGCTGACGAATTTGTTGAGCGCTATGTGCGTGGCAGTCGGCCATTGGTGCTGACCGGTCTCACCGCCGACTGGCCTGCCATGAAACGCTGGTCGCCAAATTATCTGAAACAGCACTTCGGGCACCTCAGCGTCGAGATTCAGTGCAAGCGGAATTCCGACGCACGCTACGAAGAAAACAAACTCGATCATCGCGAGGTGCAACTGTGCGGCGATTTCGTTGATCGCGTGGTCTCGGGTGGTCCGACCAACGACTACTATATGACGGCGAACAACGAGGCGCTGCGCCAGCCGGGGTTTGCTCCGTTGCTCGATGACATTGGCAGCCTGCCGCCCATTTGCGATCGCGCGCAACTTTCGCGTTCGTCATCGTTCTGGTTTGGTCCGGCGGGAACGGTGACGCCGCTGCATCACGATACGCTGATGCTTTTCCACACCCAGGTGGTCGGCCGCAAACGCTGGCGGTTCATTTCGCCGCTAGATACTCCGAAGCTGTACAACTTCAACGGTGTCTTCAGTCCCATCGACGTGGACAAGCCGGATTTGAAGCGCTTCCCGTTGTTTGCCGACGTGACGATGCTCGAAGTCGTCGTCGAAGCGGGAGAAACCGTCTTTCTGCCGCTGGGTTGGTGGCATCAGGTGACGTCGCTCGACGTCAGCCTGTCGTTCTCCTTTTCCAATCTCAATATTCCCAATCAGTTCAGCTACGCCAACCCGACCATGCCGGACTGGTGAGGCATCACATGGGATGCGTCGAGATCATCTCAGGGGACGCAATTCTCAGTAGGTGCGTTCACGCAGCCATTTGTTGGCGATGGTTTTGACGCCGCGCACAACCGGAGTGCCGGCGTGCAGCGTGCGCCGGTCAGGAACATGCTGGCTGTCGGTATTCTGGAAGAAAACGGCATTTCCCTTCTTGGGCCAGATTTCGAGGCCGAATTCCGGAAAGGCAGTGGCGCCGCCGCTTTCGACATCGCTCAAATAGATGACGAACGTCGCAAGCCGTTGCCCGCCGCGCTCCATGTGCTTGCGTGGTCCGGGCAGTTCCGGATCGAACCAGTCGAAATGCGGCCGATATTCATTGGTCGCGTCGTATTGTTGGATCTGCAGACCTTCGCTGTGATCGACCGGCCAACGCGCAAGCTGCGCGAGGCGCGCTTCGACACGGCCCACGAGTTCGGTTTCCATCCGTTGGATAAAAGCGCCGCGGCTGGTTCGACTTTGATGCTGCTGAATCGTTCCATCATCGTCATTGACGACCGGTGAGCGTTCGAGACGCGACTGGCAATACGCCGTCAGAGCAGAGGCCTCCTCATCGCTGAGGACATTTCCCAGCAGGACGATGCGCGGAGACGTCAACGTCAGAAGGACATCGACGACGCGATCGGACGTCCGAATGCAATTCGAACGCGTGTCGATGTCGGGCATGGCAGTGAGCGCGAGGGGAGATGACTTGATGCGTCCGTCGCTGGCCTCTTCGATCGCCAAGCGCGCAAGCGCCGGATCAAATTGGCCGTCGCGCACCAGAATCTCGGCCATGCCGTCAGGCTCGCAGGCGCGCGCCAAATTGCCGATGATCCAGTCCTGCCAGGCGTTTGGGAGGGAATTCAGTGCCGTCTTCGCCATGTTCGCTCAGCAGTTATCTGCGCTGGTGCGCCGCGCTCGTCGACGCATGTCTGACATTAGTTGCGGCGCATGAACAGAGCGTAAAAGCGATGAAGGATTTGCTTAAGGCTTTAAGTGTTGTCGCTGACAAGTGTTCGAAGATTTGCAGCGCGCGCGCGGATTTCTTCTCGCGCCCCTGGTTACGGGATTTCCCCAGATCGAAAATTCAAAAGAATCGAACGTCTACGCAACTTTAGCCAAGAAGATAACTACACGTTAAATCGCCGTCTTTAGGCTCACCCGCGATCAGCCACGGGTGTACCCACATGTCGAACGTCCGCAATCTGCTCCTCGCCTGCTCTGCGCTTGCTCCCATTGCCTTGGCGACACCAGCGCATGCGGCGCTCGACTCCGGCCTGCGCGGCGCGATTTTGTCAGATCAGCCCGACGCGCCACGGACGGCAAAAAAACATTTCAAGACGAACGATGATGTAGCCGGCCTTGCATTCGCTGCTGCCCGTTCGGAACTCGATTACAATGTCGCGCGCAATGAAGGGCCGGTCGTTCAAGCCAGGCCCGATGCGTCGAAAAAGAAAAACCGCCCGAACGCGCCTGCACCAACGCCGGCACCAGCTCCAGCACCTGCGCCAGCTCCGGCGCCAGCACCTGCTCCGGCTCCAGCACCTGCGCCAGCTCCGGCGCCAGCACCTGCTCCGGCTCCGGCACCAGCGCCTGCACCAGCTCCGGCGCCAGCACCTGCTCCGGCACCCGCGCCGGCTCCGGCACCAGCGCCTGCTCCGGCACCAGCGCCCGCTCCGGCACCAGCACCTGCGCCGGCTCCGGCACCTGCGCCAGCTCCGGCACCGGCACCTGCTCCGGCCCCAGCACCTGCGCCCGCACCTGCTCCGGCACCAGCTCCGGCACCTGCGCCAGCTCCGTTCTCAGCCTATCCAGGCAGCGCGCGAGCGATCGCAGGCTCGATGGGTTTCACCGGCAATGCCAACGGCGCCGGCGTCATCATCGGCGTCATCGATACCGGTGTGGACTTGAATCACCCGGAATACCTGAACGCTGCCGGCGTGTCGCGTGTGCTTCCCGGCGCGTGCTTCGCGGGTTTCTCGACCACCTTGTGCTCGACGGCAGACAATAAAGTCGGAGGCGACGACTCCATATGGCCGACGATCACCCATGGAACCCATGTCGCCGGCATCGCAGCCGGATTGACCACGGGCCTTGCCAACGACGCTTCAATCCTTCCGGTGCGTGTTTGCGATCCGACGAACGGCTCCTGCCCGGGCAACATCGACCAGGGCATCGTCTGGGCATCGCAGCATGGCGCTAACATCATCAATCTCAGCCTGGGTGGTTCAACCCTGACATCGAGCGACCTCTCGGCAGCCAGAACGGCGGTGTCGAATGGATCGCTCCTGGTTGTGGCTGCCGGCAACTCTGGCAACTCAGTGCCGACCGGCGGGTTCATAGCTGGCGCCGCACTTTATGATGGCGTGCGCGGCTCGATGCTGGTCGTCGGCGGAGTCAACAATAGCGGCGTCATTGCGTCGTGGAGTCAGACGCCCGGTACCACCTGCATGGCCCAGACCGGCGGCACCTACTGCATGATGAACTACTTCGTGGTGGCGCCGGGTGTCGGTATCGTCTCGTCTGTCGGCGGCGGCGGATATGCAAAGCTTTCCGGCACGTCGATGGCGACCCCTTATGTCAGCGGCGTTGCTGCCGACATCAAGGGTCTTTGGCCGTACCTCACCATGCCGCAGGTTGCGAGCATTATTCTGGGTACGACGATCGATCTTGGTGCTCCCGGACCCGATCCGATCTACGGGATGGGCGAAGTCAATCTCGCCAAGGCGCTGCAGCCGACCGGGACATTGAGTGTCGTCACCAACGGCACCAACGTCACCACGACGCAAAGTACAATCAGTGGCGTCTCGACCGCGTCAGTCAGCGGCGTGATGAGCGTGGGACTTGCGGACAGCAAGCTTCTGAAAAATGTGATCGTGCTCGACAAGTTTGGACGCGACTACACCGCCGATCTTACGAAGGGCATCCACAATGAAGGTATCGACGCTTCTTCGTTCCTGATGCTCGACCAGGTCCTTGCGCAATCGAGCGCGCCGGGAGCGACCGAGAGCGGATTGAAGGCTGTGTCGAGCCAGAACTATTCGCCGCAACTCGGCTTGGTCACCATGTCGGGTCTTGTGAACACCGTGACGACGCCGGCCGCGTTTGCTTCAGGTTTGACTGCGCAAGACGTCGTGCGCGGCTACATGACGAATGTTGCCGTCAGTGCAGCGCCGTTCGATCATGTGAGCTTCGATCTCGGCTACAATCTGCGCCTCTCCGGCCGCTTCAACCAATATGACGCAGCCACAAGCCCGGCCTATTCGGGATTGTTCCTCTCGGCCTCGGCGGTCAACTCGCCTTATGCGTCGTTGACGGATGGCGGCAACTACGCCGGCACCACGATCAATCTGGCAGACGGCCTCGATGTCCGCACCGGATATTCGTGGCTCGCTCCGCAGTATCAGCAGCTCGGCCTCACGTCGGGTTCGGAGTTTGCACAGTATGTGCGCTCCGACTCCTTTGGCCCGCACGACCTGCGCGGCGCCAACGCGGCTGCGATGAGCGTCTCCTGGCGGTTCGCCGACTGGGGCGGGCTTGGTGTCGTTGCATCGCAAACTGGCGAATCCAACGGCGTACTGGGAGGGGCAACGACCGGCGCACTCAATGTCGCGCGTTCGGCCAGCACATCGGCCATTGACGCAAGCATGCGCTTCAGCCTCGGCGACAGCTGGATCGCCACACTGGCGTATGGCGAGGGCATTTCGCACCTCAACGGCCAATCGGGCGGACTGCTCAGTTCAGTCAGTGCGCTCCGCAGCCGCTCCTATGGTCTCGCCGTCGCCACGCGCAATGTGTTCGGGGATGACTCGCTCGGCTTCGCTCTCACGCGGCCCATGCATCTCTATGGCGGTAGCGGCACGCTAACTGTCGCAACCGATGCCGACAGCATGGGCAATCTCACGATCGGGCATGGTCTGGTCAATTTCGCCGAAGCCACACCCGAGACGGATCTGGAAGTCGGCTACACCAAGTCGTTCCTGGAGGGCAGGCTGTCGCTGCAATCGAACGCGGCTTACCAGATGGATGTCGGCGGCCAGACGGGTCGAAATGCGGCAACCGTCATCGCGCGCCTGAAACTGAGCTTGTAATCGGCCGGTCGCGCTGGCCGTCGCGGAGTAAACAAAATGGGGTCGCCCGCAAGGGCGGCCCCATATTCTTTGTTCAAATCGGCATGCTCACGCTCAGATGAACGTCCCCTCAGCACTCGATGCCGTACATTCGCCGTTCAGCGGGAAAGTCCCCGCCGGCACGGGTACTATTTCCGGCGCAATGCTCTCACGGCCGCAATGGCGACGGCGCCACCAGCGACCAGAGACATCGACATTGGCTCGGGAAGCCTTGCTGCCGCAAAGGCCGGCTCGGCCAAGAGGCACATTCCCAGAGCAACACCGGCGATGGTCAAAATGGTCTTCATTGTCTTCTCCTGCTCAAATAATCACGCGTAAGTTGTACTTCCTCAAAGTTGGTCTCAGTCGCGAACCTGGCGACGACGGCGGTACGCAGCCACTCCGGCGAGGCCAGCACCGAACAGAGTCAACGTGATCGGCTCGGGAACGTTGTTCAAAGGAATGCCGGGAATTGCCAGGAGCAACCCCTGCGTCTGGCAGCGCGAGTCCTTCGTGATGAGCCCGACGTTCTTCGAACTGCAGGGCGCCTCGAGTTGCGAGAACGTCCACGGCACGAGGAAGTTCGCGCTGCTGGTGAAGAACGTGTAGTCGGCCGCGGCTCCCGCGATCAGGTCAGCGACGACGGTTTGAAAGTTCGCATCGCCGGAGAAGGTGGCAGTGCCGCCATATTCAAGTTCCCAGATCGCCATTTGGAGTGCTGCACCGAGCTCGGGCGTCAGAGTACCCTTGTTGAAATCGTCAGTTCCGAGAGCGGTCAGACCCATGATTTCGTGCGCGGTCGCCAAGCTGCCCACGTTCAAGTACGAGACTACGTCAGCGGGCGCGGCCGGGTCGGACGCGAAGTAATTGTTGTAAGTGTGGTTCGGCGTGACGCTGTCCTTCAGGTCATCGCAGAACACGATTTCGTTTTGCGGAAAGGTCGCGGGGATCGTGTTGATCGTCACCGACAACGGGCCCGCATACTGAATGCTCTGATGGCCGAGGCTCGAGCCGTTCAAATCGAGATGCGTGTGCGGCAGTCCCGGCTTCAGCGTTCCCGTTCCAATCGTGAAGTCCAGCGGATTGAGGTGCAGTGAAAATGGGCCGGACCAGGTCGCAGGGATGGCAGCGGCTGGAGCCGCGAACCCGACCGATGCCGCGATCGCAATCGCGCCAAAAAAGAACTTTGAATGCCGCATGCCTTGCCCCGTCTGAACCTTGTTGCCGCTAGCAAAGCAAGTCGCGCGCCAACATCGTAGACCATTGAAATTTCAAGATTTAATGATTACAAAACAGCAATCAGCCGATTGCTGTGTCAATTTCCTTTACAAATTAGTGAAAGGAGCTGACTGCAGAACGAAGCTGCCAGAACGGCGTGTCGGGCGGCATGGTGGCATGAGACAGCCGTCGTCGGTCAGAAAAATCCGAACCCGGCCAGAACGAGCAAAATGATCGCCCAGAAAAGGGTGCCGCCAGCCAATAGAAATGCGGCGCTTCGCCGATGGCTCCATTCGGACCGTCCGAGAGCCACATTGTCGCTGTCAGGCTTGGAATGCGCCAAATCCATCACCTCGCGGTAGCCCCCTTCGTGGGACGACGGATGCATCGAAAACGTCGATGTTAATGCCGAAAGCGAGACGCAAGCTTCGTGCCATCGTAAAAAACGGCTTCTGAGGCGGAGTCTTAAAGTTAAAATTCCCGAATTTGTCAAATCTGGTTACAAAACTGCAACGGTCCTTGCGGTTGCGAGGCAAGGATCCAGCTACCAGACTGTGCATACGTTGGACGTTGGGCCTCTCATCAAATAGGAGACGGGGAACGGGAGCGTCGAGTCCCATCACGCGTTGCTTATAGATGTCGAGACGGTGCGGTGTTGCTTTGCATCTCCCCTAGAGATTCAATAGTTTACTGTCGCTCTGTCCCGACGACCTGACGAATCAGAGCCATTTTCGGGGGTAATCTCATGCGATCGATTTCTGCGCTGAAACGCTGCGCCGGCAAATTCACGCTTGCCTTGGCTGCATTGGGCCTTTTGACGCTTGCAAGCTGCACTTCCGGCGGTCCAACAGCTCCCCCTGTATCGGCGACGCCTCCGGATGCCGCCAATTACGTCATCGGGCCCGGCGACAATCTCGAAGTTTCGGTTTGGCGCAGCCCCGAACTCTCGACGAAAGTTCCGGTTCGCCCGGATGGTCGCATCTCTACCCCGCTCGTCGAAGACATCGTGGCCGCCGGCCGCACGCCTGCCGAGCTTGGTCGCGACATCGAGACCCGCCTGAAGAAATACGTCTCAGATCCGATCGTGACCGTGATCGTAAGCAACTTCGTCGGCCCCTACAGTCAGCAGATTCGCATCGTCGGCGAAGCAGTGACACCGAAAGCAATTCCCTTCCAGGCGCGTATGACGGCGCTTGACGCCATGATCGCCGTCGGCGGTCTGACACCCTATGCTGCGGGAAATCGCGCAAAGCTCGTTCGCAACGTGAACGGCCATGAGGTCACGACAATCATTCGGCTGACGGACTTGCTAAAAGACGGGGACATGAGCGCGAATACTGATCTTCAGCCAGGCGACATCATCATCATTCCGCAGTCGTACTTCTGAGCGCGCGCACTTGCGCGCGTTCTAGCTGAGGGAAGCAATTCTTGCGACAGTCATCGTCAACGAATCGCGCTATGAAGCAACGCATCGCGCGCGCCGTTTTGCTCTCGACTGTCGCGGGCACTCTATGGGCAGGCGCAAGCTCCGTCGCAGTGGCGCAGGAGGAAGCGTCGCCCGACGCCACAACTCCGGTGCGTGTGGCCCAATCGACGGTGACCAAGAACCGCCCGCCTGCCGTGTCAAAGAAACCGGCGGGCGAAACGACAAGCATCGTACCGCCGCCACCGGCATTCGACTTTAGCGGTTCGGCGCGCGCGGCTGAAAGTTATGTCGACAATGCAAGCGGGTCGGCCGGCCGTTCGCGGTCCGACTTCGTTTCATCCATCGGACTGAACGCGCACGTCCACGATATTACGAAGCGCGCTACGTTGGTCGCCGATTATTCATTCAATGTCGACTTTTACCTAGGTGGTCGGCAGCCAACCCAGTTTACGAATAACCTGCTCGCCCTCGGCGACGTTCAAGCCATCCCCGACTACCTCTCGATTGGTGCCAAGGCTTTTGCGACGCCGGTCGTGACCAGTGATTTGGGTGTCCTCACCGCCGGCAATCGCATCGTCGCGAATGGATATCACAGTTCGTATGGCTTCTTCGTCACGCCGACCCTGACATTCAGGCTCGGCAACTTTGCCGATTCTCAGACCGTGCCGCTCTTTGGTGCGACCTTCTTCACCAATCCCGCCGGCTCCAGTCCTGCTGTTGTGATTCCTGGCATCACTGGGCCGGAAGACATGACGACGCGCGGTGTCACCCAGCGTTTCACGAGTGGCGAAGATTTTGATCGGCTGACCTGGAATGTGATTGCCGCACTTGTTGAAACCAAAAGGAAGCAGGGCCTCCTTTCGGATAAGGACGGTTCGACCACCTTGAAATATGCGCTCAGCCACGAATTCGCATTGCTCGCCACAGGCGGATACAGCGCGATCACCGACACACAACCCCTCGCTCGCAATGTCTCCGGTCTGGTGGCAATGGGCGGCTTTTCGCTCACGCTCGGGCCCGATTTCGATCTGGAAATCGAGGTCGGTCAGAAATACCGGGACATCAGCTACCTCGGAAGCTTGCGTTATAATTGGAGTCCGACCGCGTCGATCGTCGGTTCCGCGAACGACTCGATCACGACTCCGGAAGGGCAGCTCCTGGACAGCCTCAACAATCTGATCACGACTCCGAATGGCGATCTCACCTCGAAAGACAGCCTGCTCGGCAACGGAGACCCGGCGTCTCTCGGAACATCCGACTTCCAGGCTCTTTCGTCATTCGACTTCCAGGCATTAGGCAATCTCTCCTTCGATCAAAACATCTCGCGTTTTCAGACCGTGTCCTTGGCGTGGCTCGAGGATTTGGGGCGGAACCACATAAATCTCTCGCTGTTCGGCATACGCAGAACGTTTCTGGGCGGTATCTTGATCGGACCGCCCCGAACGATCTCCTGGGGCAGTCGCATTGCACTGTCGCGCGACATCACCCCGCTCTTGCTGGGAAGTATTCGGGGTTCCTACACGACCACGCAGGAACTCGGTGGTACCGCGCG
>Ga0068856_100000935_pt1 | contig 31259 bp, 29 predicted proteins | sample KBSCornC62_FD_66595 | JGI IMG/M metagenome (GOLD analysis project Ga0068856, IMG submission 66595) | Corn rhizosphere microbial communities from Kellogg Biological Station, Michigan, USA - KBS Corn C6-2 | ecosystem: Host-associated > Plants > Roots > Rhizosphere > Soil ... | reverse complement strand
ATAGCCAACGTCATCGCCGGATTGATCGCTTACTCCTTCTTCCCCAAGAAACCATCTATCTCATACAGCACCATTCTTTCTAATCAAATTACCGCTTTTTGATTAATCGAACTCAGGTTATGTATATATTTTCGATTTAAATCTTATTGCAACTAAGCCGTTAACAAAACCAATGATATTACAAGCTATTCTTTTTGAAGGGAGAATACCCCGAGGAAAACAAGGATCCTAAGAAAACCTGAATAAGGGTTGTTCTTATGTCTAGACAACAGAATTACCTCCGGGTTAATGATATTTGTTACTAATTGTAACATAACATTGACTATTAAGTAAGATGCTTTCCAGGAAGGTAAAGGAGCATACCTTTAAAAAATATGCCGTTTTGAAGCCGGGGCGATGCTGGCAATAAATAATTAATTACACTATAATTTAAAACAATGCAGATCGAAAAACTCAAATTATCGGGCGTCTTAACAAAGTTAAGCCGGGCCGAATTGAAAGAAATTACGGGCGGAATGTTTTGGTACAAGTATTCAGATAACAATCCGACCACTCACGGTGTTCCTGGTGTGGGATGTTACGTTACTTGCGATGCACAAAAGTCGAGTGATGATGTAAACTGGACCCCGATTGCGGGAGGGGCTCCATGCGAGACTTATTGCGTTTGTTAAGCGACCTATAACATAGGTTTAATTGAAATCCTTCATCCGGTAAAATTGAACTTTTATCGGATGTTTTTAAATTAGACTAAAATTGGCAAAGACATGAGAAATTTGGTTGTTAGCATAGTGCTTACTTTAATATCAAGTTTCGCCTTTGCGCAATCAAAATCCCAAAAAAGCCTGTGGAATTTAACAGTTGTCGATAGTGCCACTAATAAAGGCATTGAAAGAGCTACTGTTCTTATCGGCTGCCATAGCTTCGCGACAGACATTAACGGTAAGATATTTATCGACAAAAAGCTAATGAGCGAGGATCGTGTTATAAAACTTTCTTCGATAGGATACAAACCGCTATCAGTTGATGTTGGCGCAAGTCGAAGATTTCCGGATTCTATTAGATTATCTGCATCAACGACGCAATTAACAGAAGTCAAAATAAATTCGTCGAAATCTTATATTCTGCTGGGCAATATAAAGCCAACATACAGAGGCTCTTATGAGCCTTGTACTAACGAAGAACTTGCAAATTATATACCTAACGAGAAAAGAATTTCGGGGATAATTACGAGTGTCGAGGTTGTTATAAATAATCGCCTGAAAGGAATCGATGCACCATTTATGGTTCAATTGTATTCAAAAAGCGATAGTAGTGCGTACCCCGACACCGAATTGATAAAGGATAGTGTAATAGTTTACAATCGTCTGAAAAAAACCAAACTCACTATAGACATTTCAAAATATAATATTCAAGTTCCCGAAAATGGCTTTTTTATTGTTTTTGAAACGCTTTCGCCAAGTTGGTATAGCAAAAAGCTGATAAATTACGATGGGCAACTGTTAACCAGGCTACCAGGAATGGAACGCGATTTTACCGACGACACTTTGATTGATAAAGACGAGAGCGATCGTAAAGGAAAAAAATATAGTTTGTTGAGAATAAACAAGGCCCAATGGAGACCTTGGACTCTTCTTGCAAAAGGTGAATTTTTTGCAATGGGTGTAACTATTAGCTCAAATTAAATAAATGAAAAATCCCGCCCCCTAATTTTACAACTGATGATCAAACCATATTAATAACAAAATGACTGAAAAAAAATCGCCGTTACCCTATGAACGTCAAATTCTAGCTTTAGAGAACGAATTAAATAAGCACGATGACAGGGAAAGAATCGAAGCAGTTTTTATAGAACATTGTAACAGCTTTTTCTTGAGTTATCTTATTTCTGAAAATTTAATTGAAATTTCAAACGATAAAGATTATGTTGCACCGCATGTATCTGGAAAGTCAAGTTTAAGGATCATCAACAACGAGAAATATACGTATTCTGTACAACTTTACTTTCCCGTAAAAAAAGCTCAAGCTAGGACTATTTGGACTGGCAACAGTCATGACAGTGTTCAATCGCAAACTGTGTGGACGGGAAGTCGTCAAATTCTTTTTATAAAAGGCCCTGGTACTTGTAAAATTCGGTTTTTGCAAATACCTCAGGAAATTAATATAAATGACTTCAAACCGGGCGTAAAATTATCAATTGTTGGAGAAAAATTACTTCAAGCAGGTGATTCGGTAACAAATTGGGATAGTCATAAAATAATTGAAATTATTGAAGTTTATGAACCGGTGTGTATAGAATCTCTCAATATAAATGATTCCGATGTAGAACTTGGTTGGACCTTTGATAGCGATCTACGATCGGCTGGGGCCGCGTCTTCACAACTATTTTTAACTCGACTAATGACCATCCTCAACCTTGCGATAGAAATGGATACCGGTATACCGGACCAATTGTATAAATCAATTTTCAATGCCGGCGATCCGTTTCTTAAATTCAGGGCTATAGAAGCAATGCTAATTGAAAGCCACGATGAAGCCCTTGATTATCTCCAAATGGCCTTGGAATCTCCTGATCCGATTTTATCCGATCTCGCTGAAAAATTGTTCAATAAACTGTTATTAATCAATAAATAAAATGCCATTAATTATTTCCCTTCCAAAAGAAAATCGGTCAATTGAATTAGAGGAATTTATCGCGCTAATCGAGGACAACAAACTTAATTTGAATGATCGAGAAGATCTTATTAATTCGGCCCAATATTTGAACCTGTTAAACAATAATAAAAGATTTTTGATTAGTCACTTAGTAGATGAACTATCTAATGGCGCGGGTTTTCAAAAATCCAACGTTCACAATTCGAGTGTATTTCATCTTCATCATTCGACTGATTATCTTTTACGAGCTGTAATTTGGCATCCTGTTTCCGACGCACTGAAGGCAAACAAAAATTTCAATTATGATGTCTACCATGATCACAATTTCGACCTTTTGACGATTGGGTATTTCGGACCAGGCTATAAAACAAGGTCATTTACTTATAATGAAAATGAAGTAATTGGCTTTTTAGGCGAGGACGTCAAAATGGAGGATAACGGCATTCTAACCCTGGCAGAAGGGCAAATTATGTTATATGAATCTAAGAAAGATATACATAACCAAATCCCCCCTGATAGTATTTCAGTATCTCTTAATATTATTCCCAAAAAGAACATTATCAACCGTCCACAATATGAGTTTGATGAAAGTAAATCTAAAATATGTCGTTATATCCAAATTTCAAGTAATGAGTTAGTCGTCCGCCTTGCAAGTATGCTGGGTCAAGAAAACGATATACCAATTCTCGAAAGGGTAATGCTCGGTAATGATAACCCGCACATTCAGGCCTATGCTGCTTTGTCGATTGCCAAAATATGTTCGACATCAAATAATGAAATTGAGAAATGGGTTAACAATTCTAAAAACTCGTTAATTATGGACATTTTTAAAAGGGAAAAACTTGAATACGGTAGCTGCATTTAATGAAATTTCGTTCCGAGCATAATACGATGTTGTCGGTAGTTTGCGCGGACCGCTGGAGACGGTCTCTGACTCGAACGACTATGCCTATAGTCGCCACTCAATTAACGAAATGTGCGATAAAGAACAACGCTTGGCCAAGCGCCGGCTTTTTTTATTAAAAGGCAAAAAGCAAAGGTTTCCGGAGCTTCGCGCCAGGCAAATTGATATGTGAGCAGAGATGAGTGTAAACTTGAAATAGAATAATCAGTAAAAAGTAAACTTTTTTCAGGACGTGACATATTGAACACTTGAACGGTTTCAAAACTTATTAAAATCAAAGTTCAGCCTGTTTTATTAGTCTTCAGATAACGGAGAATGCAATGAACCATGAACTATGATCCATGATCTTTGAACCATGATCCACGAACTATCATTATATTTGCCCCATGATTTCTTCGCAACGGTATGATCAAAGGGGCGTATCGGCCTCCAAGGACGACGTTCATAATGCCATAAAAAATATTGACAAGGGGCTTTTCCCAAAGGCCTTCTGCAAGATCATCCCTGATATTATAGCCGGCGACCCGCTTTACTGCAATATTATGCACGCAGACGGCGCGGGCACCAAATCGTCATTAGCTTATTCTTACTGGAAAGAAACCGGCGATATATCTGTTTGGCGTGGGATAGCCCAGGACGCGATCATCATGAATGTTGACGACCTGCTGTGCGTGGGCGCTACGGATAATATCCTGCTATCGTCAACTATCGGGCGAAACAAAAACCTGATCCCCGGCGAAGTGATCGCTGCGATCATCAACGGCACTGAGGAAATACTGGCGGAGCTAAGAGATGCCGGCATGGGTATTTATTCAACCGGGGGTGAAACAGCTGATGTGGGCGACCTGGTGCGCACCATCATCGTCGACTCTACCGTTACCTGCCGGATGAAACGTGGGGACGTGATCTCCAATGATCGTATTCAGCCCGGAGATGTAATTGTTGGGCTGGCATCATATGGACAGGCCAGCTATGAAAAGGAATACAATGGCGGCATGGGGTCGAATGGCTTAACATCGGCCCGGCACGACGTGTTTAATAAAACTGTCGCTGAAAAATACCCTGAAAGTTATGATCCCGGTATTCCCGCCGATCTGATATTTTCGGGCAGTAAAAACCTGACCGACCTGGTTGATGTTGGCGATGGTCAGTCGATAACGGCCGGTAAACTGGTTTTATCGCCCACCCGGACATATGCGCCTATTATTAAAGCAATATTGAATACCTACCGGAAGCAGGTTAACGGCATGGTGCATTGCAGCGGAGGCGCTCAAACCAAAGTGCTGCATTTTATTGAAGGGCTTCATATTATAAAAGACAATCTTTTCCCTGTACCTCCTTTATTCAAACTGATACAGCAGGAATCGAACACCAGCTGGCAGGAAATGTACAAAGTATTTAATATGGGGCACCGGATGGAGCTGTATGCCCCGGCTGAAATTGCAGGTGATATTATCAGCATTGCTGAAAGCTTTAACGTTCAGGCCCAAATAATAGGTCGGGTGGAAAAATCGGGCACAAGGCAAGTGACGGTAAAATCCGAATTTGGCGAGTTTGTTTATCATTAACCTGTGCTGCATTCTTATCTGAAACCCGTTTTCCTCAGCGCTTCCTTTTTGTTGCGCACATGCAGTTTTTCGTACAGATTCCGGATGTGAGTGCGTACGGTGTCGATAGAAATAAACAGGCGATCGGCAATTTCCTGGTAGCTGTAACCCTTACTTAACCAGGAAAGCACCTCATTTTCGCGGTCGCTTAAACTGTCCTTACCATCTTTATAGGGCGATTGCTGCTGAAAGGTAAGCACCAGTTTCCGGGCTATCTGGCTGCTCATCGGGCTGCCACCCTTCCGCAGGTCGATCAACGATTCAATCAATTTTCCTGACGGGGTATTTTTTAACACATAACCCGTTGCGCCTGCCTGCAATGCTTTAAAAACGCGCTCGGCGTCATCATAAACCGTAAGTACCATGAACTGGATATCGGGGCGGCGTGGTTTTAGCAGGGCGATCAGTTCAATGCCTGATTTCCCGGGCAGCTGAATATCGGTTAAAATCAATTCGATATCATTGCCCAGGTGCGCGTCAAAGTATTCGATCGCTTCCTCGGCGCTGATAAAGGAAGCTTTTAGATTAAACTCGCCGGAACCGGCGATTAAGGCGCCCAAATAGTTGCGTATCTTCTCGTCGTCTTCGATAATAACAATTGGAGTCATCTTAATAAAGGTACCTGTTTATAAACGAGCGAACAATGTTAAAAAAGTAGTAATTACCGGCGGGCTATAGTAAGCCGCCGGCAGCCTATGATGGAACCGGTTGCTTATAATTAAGGGTATAAACAACTTTTAAACCCCTGCTTTGGCTGACCCATTCAATGGTGCCGCCAATATCTTCCATGCGTTTGCGCATGTTCTTCAAACCGTTTCCGGTTGTTTTTAAAGAATTTGCGGACAGCCCGCAACCATCGTCGCTAACTGCGAAGCTTATTGTACTTGCTGCTATATCAAGATAAAGTTCCACCTTTGTTGCGCACGAATGTTTCATTACATTATTTAAGGCCTCTTTGGTTACCAGGTACAAATTTCGCCGCTGCTCATTACTTAGTTTTACAGGCGGTATTTCGTCCGGAAAATGAATATCCAGGCACAAATTGAATGGCTCAAAATGTTGCTGCATTTGTTCCCTCATATACGACAGCAGATTTTCCAACGAGTCGTTCTGCGGATTGAGCGCCCAAATGATCTCGCTCATGCTTTCAACAAGTTTTCGGGCAGCCGCAGAAATATTGCCCAGGTCGGTTTTGATATCGCGGTCTGTTTTTTCCTGGGTTTGTATCAGTTCACTTAGCAATGCTATATGTGTTAAACCACTGCCAATCTCGTCATGCATGTCCCTGCTGATCCGGTTTCGCTCCGCGTCAATAGCCGCCTGCTTTTCGAGCGTTCGCAACCGCCTCTTAATTTTTTGTTGCGATATGAAATAAGTTAGCCCGATCACAAATGCTAAAAAGATCAGCGCTGAACAAACATAAAACCAGGTTTTTTGCCAAAATGGCGAGTTTACAATTATGGTCAGTTGTTGTTGTTTGCTCCAAACACCGTCGCTGTTTGCCGCCTTAACCTTCAGCGTATAGCTTCCGGGCCCCAAATGGGCATAGCGCACGTTTTTGTCTTCAGTAACTACCCACTTTTTATCCCACCCGCTTAATATATAGGCTACCTTATTTGCCTGGGGCCTGGTAAAATCGAGCGCAGCAAACTGCAGGCTGATGTTATTCTGATCGTAAGGAAGCGATATGGTTTTGTTTAACACAAATACACTGTCCTTAATATAAGGTTTATCATCAACGGCTATTGCAGTGATCGCCACTCCGGGAGCGGAGGCGGCTGCCGATTGCATACCCCGGGGATTAAACCAGTTAAAGCCCCTGATCCCGCCAAAGTACAAATTACCTTTTGGGCCCTTATAAAATGCCTGCGTGTTAAACTCGTTGCTTTGCAGGCCGTCCTTCGCCGTATAATTCTGGAAAGTTTTAGCAACCCGGTTAAAAAAACACAAACCCATGTTGGTGCTCATCCAAAAGTTATGCTGCCCGTCTTCCAAAACACCGTATATATAACTGTTTGCCATGCCGTCCTTTTCGTCATAAACGGTATACCGTCCGCTCACTACGTCAAATTTAATCAGTCCGATACCTGAACAAATCCATAATAGGTTTTTATCCCGTTCGTCCTGATGGATGCTGCGCAGGTCGATCAGCGGAAAACGTTTCCCCAGGACGACGAAATCATCTCCGACTTTTTTATAGTGGATCAGGCCCTGCAGCGGCGACGCAACCCATAAGGTATGATCATTCATTTCAACCACGTCGGTGATGAGCATAAAACTTTGCTTCCTGCTAAAATAGGCCTTGTATTCCCCGGCGACTTTTTTAATGGTCATTAAGCCTGCGATGGTGCCGGCCACCATTTCCCCGTTTTGCAGCTGGATCAGCTTATAGATGAAATTGCTGTGCTCATTAAGCTGCGGGCTGTTGAGGATCGGTATCTTTTTAAAAACGCCGGTTTTTTCGTCGAAAGTAGCTACCCCGAGGCTTGCCGCGACCCAGGTTAGTCCATCCTTGTCCTTAAGTATACCTGTCACGATTGACCCTGGCAAGCTATTCGGATTTGAGACATCGTAAACAAAGCTTTTTATGCGCCCCGTTGCCGGGTTAAAAATGTTTAATCCGCTGCTGTGTGTACCGAACCATATTTCGCCTTCTTTATCTTCATAAAAACACTTGATAAAATAGTCCTTTAAAAACGGGTAATCACCCTCGTTTAACGGGAATAAATTGAATTTCGGCGGTTTCAGGTCCAATTTGCACACACCCCCGCCGTCAGTGCCTATCCACAGGTTCCTGGCGCGATCTATACACAGGGCCGAAATAATATTTATCGGTAATGTCTTAACTCTCGAATTATCATGCAGGTAGTGTGCAAATGTGTGGCTTTTCTCGTTATAACATATTAAACCATTATCATAGGTCGTTATCCAAATCCTATTGTAGCTATCGGCACGTACCGCCTGAACGTCAAGCAATTTAGTGGGGGGGAGCGGGTATACAGCCGAATCACAAACCTTAAACGCAGTATCAGTAATTGTCAATCTTCCTCGGGACGCAAAATTGTATAACTTTCCGTTGCCCGCGTAAAAAGTGGCGTAAAATTTAATTGCGGATGTGTTATGCGTCACCTTTCCTGTCCACGTGTTAAAAACCAACAGGCCTTTGCCATCCGGCGCTTTTATCCATATCGTATTTTTATAATTTGTGGTTAACTCTTCGGCAATAAAATTGTAATACGGTGTTGTAAAACGACACGCTGTTAGCTGCAGCAGGCCGGTTTTGATGTGATACCCGAAAACGCCGGAGCCGGGGTCAAATATGTAAAACACATCGTTTTTATCAATAAATACACCGGCAGTCCAGCCATATTTTTTAAATATTACGCTGCGGGTAAGCTTATCGGTTAATGGGCTGTAATAAAACAGCCCCGTTTCGTTGCAAAACCAAATATTGCCGTGCGTGTCCTCGCATATATTGCCATGTATAAAATTTGAATTTGCTATTTTTTTGTCGTTGATCTTGTAAACGCGGATATTCTGGCCATCATAGCGGTTTAATCCGTCGGCTGTGCCAAACCACATAAACCCAAGTTTGTCCTGGTAAATGCTGTACACCGAGCTTTGCGAAAGGCCATCGTTAACGCCGATGTTCTCAAATCTTGGGATGATATTTTGGGCGCCCGCCCGGCACAAAACGAAAATTAACATCAGGAGAACCGGGCGCTTCATTAATCAGGGTTTGATTGAATTTATAAATATAACCGATTTTAATATCCGGGAATATTAAAAATAATATATTTTTTGGGTCACAGTAAACAGAAAGGCTATATGCGTGGTAGAGCGGCACCTTTCAAAAACAAGGCAAGCTTGTGATTATGCCACATCACAAAATACTACTTTTTTCACATTTATACATCTTGACGAACATCTTAATTTGCGGTTAAAAAAGAAATCATGAATATTTTAGTAAACCACCAAATTTCCAACCCTGATGCCTACTGGAGTGCGTTGAACGCAAATCCACAGGTTCCCGACGGGTTTAAACTTGTAACTTTTATGGCCGGCGCCGACCCTGCCGCGTCTGCCTGCTTATGGACCGCCCCCGACGTTAATGCATTAAAAGCGCTCGTAGATAAAACGGTTGGCCATGCGAGCAGCAACACGTACATGGTGATTGACGATTCGAAGTCATTCGGTCTTTAATGTGTTTTTATCACTGTACATTTGCCCGTAAATAGAAATGCCGCCTCAATGGGGCGGCGTTTCTATTTAATGCGGTTCGGCCTTTATAACCCCATTGTTCCAAAATAACGCAGGCCATCGGTTATCAAAAGGTCAGGCCGGCTCTATTGTTGCCCCGGTACAAGCACCAGCCCTAAAAAGCCTTTTCTTTGTTCCGGATTTAAAAAGGCAGCGTACTTAGGAGTAGCGTATGCCGTGAAACCCGGGGGAGCGGCGGTGCCGGTGGCAATCATGCCCATCATACTGATCGCCTTTTGTGCGGTGCTCAACATAGAAGCAGGCATATCGCAAATAATTATTTGAACCTGGCCCGATTCATTTTTCTTAATATCAAATACGACGTTATTGTCGGCACTGCTATAAAACACGTCGGTACCGGTATCCTGCGTCTGCCTGAACCGGCCGGCCACCCGCAGAAAATTCGCCGCGGAGTCAACCGGCAAGCCTAACTTGGTCACCAGCATAGAAATTTGACCAGCGAGCAAATAATCCGGCACGGCGGCCGCATCCTGGGATCGTGCGCTTAAAGCCAAAATAACACCTATCAGGGTGAGGAATAGTTTCGTTTTCATGTCGGGTATTGAAGTTTTTTTTGTGCGGTTAAAGTAAAGATCATATCGCAACTGAAAAATGTGAAAAAAGTGGTAATTCCGTTCAAGGCAACCTTTTTACAAAAGGGCGCACAAACAAAACGCCCGGGTGTTTGCCCGGGCGTTCCTGTTAAAACGGATTAACTTTAATTAAAAATATACCTTATGCCGAGTTGTGCCTGGTAGCGTGAAATCTGGCTGGTATCATAAATGAATGATTTGGTAACCGGTATCAGGTTATTTTTATCCAGGTAAGGGAATGAGTATTCGGCGTGGCCGGTGGCCCCGTCAATCCCCGCGTAGTGCAATACTGTTACGTTACCGCTGTTAAAACCATTAAATGCATCCTGGTATAAGCCCCAGTTTTTATTCAGCAGGTTACCGAAGTTTATAATGTCGACCGATATTTCGATAGTGTTTTTAACCTTGCCTGATGTAACAAAAAAGTCCTGTGCCAAATGGAGGTCCAGCCTGTGAAAATAAGGCAGGATCGTTCCGTTTCGCTGGGCATATTCGCCCCTCCGTGAGCTAAGGTACCTGTCCTGGCTGATGAAGTTGTTCAGCTGGCCCCAAATCTGCGCCGGCGTACGTGTATCACCATTAAAATCGGGCACCAGCTCAATGTCGCCCTGGTTCCGCGGCACCCACATCAGGTCGTTGCTTGCACCGTCGCCGTTAGGGTCGCCGCTGGTAACGTATGATACCGCGCCGTTGTTGGCGGCTTCGAAAATCACACCAATGGTTGTTGAGGTATGTGACCAATACTCCTTTTTGTACGCCGCCGATACAATGAAACGGTTAGGCTGCACATAAGAGCTGTTAGACAAATTATCGGCATTGGGGTTACCTGCTACCTGGCGCGAGCTCCAGATGGTGCCTGCGGTTGAACCGCCGTCATTCACATCCATCGCGCCACTATGGGTGTAAGCAGCGTTGAAATAAAGCCCGTTAGTAAAGCTTTTTTGCAACTGGGCTGTTCCGAAATACGAATAACCCTGGTTGGTATTGGTCATGTAGTATAAACCAGTGATGAACGGGTTAGACGCACTTTGAGGGTTGGCAGGATTAGTCGGTGTGATATTTTTTGAAGCGTACCGTATCTGGCCTTCAGGTCCTGCTAAAGTGGTGTAGCTGTTTGAGATGACCAGGTTCTCATGATAAATGGCGTTAATATCTTTGGAATATGCGCCTTCAATAGTGGCAATTACTCCGCCTGGCAAACGCTGGTCAAGCGCCAGGTTAGATCTCCATATTTTTGGATATTTAAGGTTCGGGTTAGCGATATCCAGCTCATATGAAGTATTGGCCGCGCCGCCGCCCTGGTGCTGGGCGTCAACATTCGGGTTGAATAGGAGCAGCTGATTGGTGGGATCGGTCTTTTTTACCACCGTATACGAACCAAACAACAAGCCATTGTTTGATGCCTGGTTTGATATCCATACAAACGGAACTAAACCGGCAAATAAGCCGGTACCACCGCGTACCTGTGTTTTATGATCGCCGCTCACATCCCAGTTAAAGCCGAGACGGGGCGAAACCTGCACCCGGTTTTTTGGCAGTACGGACGGATCCACGTGCATACCCTGCTGGAAAGTGATGGTATCAACAGCGGCATTTTGCCCCAATTTAGTGGGGAAAGCATCATAATCAAAACGAATGCCGTAGGTAACCTTCAGGTTGTCGGTTGCGTTCCATTTATCCTGGCCGTATAAGCTGTAAACACCTGCTTTGATCCTGGCATAGGGTAAACTTGTTCCAACCGCGGAGTAGCGTACGGTGTAGGCTTGTGCCGGCAAACCGTTCAGAAAATCGGATGCGGAATTGTAGGTATACAAACCATTGTAATCCGGCGCAAACCCGTTCTTATAACTTTGTACCTGATCGCTGGTACCGATGGTGATTTCGTGTTTCCCGGTGAATATGGTAAAGTCGTCTGAAAATTGCGCTATATTGGTGTAAAGCAGGTTGCCTGCGGTGAACAGCTCCGAGCCAAAAGAGGTGAGTACACCACTGGCGCCGGTGATCACGTTCCCGACAGCATCGCTGGTTCCGTTGCCGATGTCAACCATTGGCAAGCCAGGGCCCAGGAAAGACCTGTAATCGCGTAGTGCTGAATAGCCCGCAGTCAGCCTGTTTGACATGTTGCTGCTTATGCGGCTGTCCAGTTCGATAATGCCGATATTAAAGTTGTTATTGATACGGTAACCTGAGCCATAAAAAGGCATCGAAACAGGTCCCGCATCCCTGGTGGTACCATAACCTACACCATTGTTGGTGATACCGGAATTGCTTGGCGGGTGATCGCCGTATGATTTAAGGTAGAAATACTTGGCGCTCAAAACATTATTTTTATCGATATTCCAGTCAATCTTTACGGTTGCCTTGTTGCTGTAGGTATCAAAATTGTAGCCCTGGTACGGTCCGGCGTTGTAGCTGTATTTTGATTGCAGGAATGATGATATCTGGTTCAGCGTACCGGCATCAGCAAGCGAAACGTTTGCACCGGTTGACCCATTTACCGAAGCAATATAGTTGGTGCCCGGCTGGCTTATCCTTTCTTCTTCGCCTGAAACAAAGATGAATAACTTGTTCCTGATGATTGGTCCGCCCAGGCTTACACCGGTTTGCCGGTAATCAAAAGGCGTTACCGGAATGGTAGTGGTATTGGCGTTATAACCGGTTAACCACGTACTGCGTTTGTAATCGTAAATGGTGCCTTTAAAAGTGTTGGTACCCGATTTAACAACGGTGTTTACGCCGGCGCCGGTGAAATTACCCTGCCGAACGTCATAAGGCGCAATGTCCACCTGTATCTGGTCGATGGCGTCCAGCGAGATCGGCTGCGAGTTGGTTTGCCCTCCAAGCGTACTTGCCAAGCCAAAGGAGTTGTTGAACAAAGCACCGTCAACAGTGACGTTGTTGTACAGGTTGCTTCTGCCGCCAAAACTTAAGCCATTGGCTGACGGGGTAAGCTTGGTAAAATCACTTAACGACCGGTTCAGCGTGGGCAACGCGTCAATTTGCTGGCGATTGACGGTTTCGCGCGCGCCGGTTCGGTTACTATTGATCACCTTGCCCCCGCTGCCGCTAACCGTAACTTCCGCAAGGTTAGTGGTATTATCCTCGAGTTTTGAGTCGATCCGCTGATCCTGGCCGATCGACAGGGTTATGTCGGTTTGCACAAAATCTTTGTAACCAATAAAGGTTACTTTAAATGTGTAAGGCCCGCCAACCCTTAGGTTAATCAGGTTAAAGCGGCCGTCCGCACGGGTAACGGTTGAGTAAACTGTTCCGGTGGGCAAATGTGTAACGGTAACGGTGGCGCCCGGTATCGGGCCTTTGGCATCGGTAACGGTGCCGTTCACACTCGCGGTTGTTACACCCTGGGCTGAAACGTTTTCAGTCATGAAAATCGTCACGCCCGCAAGTAAAATTAAAAGTAGATACTTCCTCATACAGTAGCTTTTAAGTTAAACATTAAACGTGTTGTAAGTTTGCTGCAAATATAGCCGCCCGGAACTTTCCCATTGTTAACAGAATATTAAGAATTGTTGTGTAATTGTTAATATTTAGTGCTTATTAAACAAAATAATGAAACATTAAAAGGATTTTAATATGATATTCATAATTAAAATAATTGTTAACTTCGCCGGCTTTTGACGGTTGGGCCGCTTATAAAAACGGTCCATTTTAGGTTTCGACGGCTTTTGCGTAGCTTTGCGACTGGCTGCAAAATCTAATACAAACTAACAGGCTGCCATACTGAAAACCAGCTACTTTATGAGGCCTTAAGCAGGCCCGAAAAAGGGTAAAAAACACTGACATTAAAAAACAACCATCAAAACATGAACTACGATCTGATAGTAATAGGTTCCGGTCCCGGCGGCTATGTTGCCGCTATCCGCGCTTCTCAGCTTGGGCTTAAAACTGCAATAGTTGAAAAAGAGTCCCTTGGCGGCGTATGTCTTAACTGGGGCTGCATACCCACCAAAGCGCTTTTAAAAAGCGCACAGGTATTCGAATACATTAACCACGCGGCTGATTATGGAATAAATGTGGGCGAAAGCTCGGTCGACTTTGATTCGGTTGTTAAAAGAAGCCGCAATGTTGCCGACGGCATGAGCAAAGGCGTTCAGTTTTTGATGCGGAAAAACAAGATCGACGTGATCATGGGTACAGGCAAACTCAAAGGCAAGGGCGTTGTGGAAGTAACGGCAGCCGGTGGTGAAGCAAAGGAGTTTTCGGCTAAACATATTATCCTGGCTACCGGCGGCCGCTCGCGCGAGTTGCCCAACCTCAAACAGGATGGCAAAAAGGTGATCGGCTACCGCCAGGCTATGGTACTGCCTAAAAAACCCGAATCCATGGTGGTGGTTGGTTCGGGCGCTATTGGGATCGAGTTCGCGTATTTTTATAATTCAATAGGGACCAAAGTTACCGTTGTTGAATTCCTGGATAACATTGTGCCCCTTGAGGACGAAGAAGTGTCAAAACAACTGGCGCGCATCCTGAAAAAACAGGGCATCAGCATCATGACCAGCTCAAACGTGGAGTCGGTCGATGCCAGCGGCGACTTGTGCAAGGTGCAGGTTAAAACCGCGACAGGTACAGAATCCCTGGAAGCTGAAATTGTTCTTTCGGCTGTGGGTATTTCAACCAACCTGGAAGGCATAGGGCTTGAAGAGACCGGCGTAAAAACCGATCGGGGAAAAGTGGTGGTAGATGACTTTTACCGCACCAACGTGGAAGGCGTTTATGCCATCGGCGATATCGTAAAAGGACAGGCTTTGGCCCACGTGGCATCGGCTGAAGGGATTACCTGCGTGGAGAAGATCGCCGGCCTGAACCCCGAGCCCATCAACTATAACAACATCCCCGGTTGTACCTATTGCTCACCGGAGATCGCTTCGGTAGGCTATACGGAAAAAGCAGCAATGGAAGCCGGTTACGAAATAAAAGTGGGGAAATTTCCCTTTTCGGCATCAGGTAAAGCCAGCGCCGCCGGTACAAAAGACGGCTTTGTTAAACTGATATTCGATGCCAAATACGGCGAATTTTTAGGCGCACACATGCTGGGCCATAACGTCACCGAAATGATTGCCGAGTGTGTTACGGCGCGCAAGCTGGAAGCGACCGGCCACGAGATCATTAAATCCATCCACCCGCACCCAACGATGAGCGAAGCGGTGATGGAAGCCGCGGCGGATGCGTATGGCGAGGTGATCCATTTGTAAGCTTATAGTTGACGGTTCATAGTTCCTGCACGAGCTGTATTGAACTATGAACCATCAATAATGAACTAAACCATCTTCGAGAAAAAGTCCCACAATACTATCCCTGCGGATACCACGATGTTAAACGAGTGTTTGGTTCCGAATTGAGGTATCTCAATACACTCATCTATAATATTCATCACCTCCTGTGTAACGCCGTTTACCTCATTGCCAAATATTAGCGCATATTTTTCCCCGGCTGCTGTTGCAAAGTCCTGGAGCATGATACTATTTTCCGCCTGCTCAATAGCCACTATCTGATAGCCTTGCGAACGGAGATCATTAACCGCGTCCATCACTTCATTGTAGTAAGTCCAGCTGATAGATTGTGTAGCGCCCAGCGCTGTTTTTTCAATTTCGCGATGAGGCGGCTGCGCCGTTATACCGCACAGGTAAATATGTTCAACAGCAAACCCGTCGGCCGTGCGAAAAACAGAGCCGACGTTGTGCATACTCCGCACATTATCAAGCACCACAGCAACTGGAAGTTTTGCAAGTGTTTTGAATTCGTCAACCGAAGCGCGGTTAAGTTCGTCGAGTTTTAATTTTCGCATAAGAGGAAGTCAAAGGTAGCAGTTAGAGGTGAAAGGCGAAAAAGCCGAAAAGCGAAATTGATAACGCGAGACTTCCGAAGTTTTTGAAACTTCGGAAGTCTTTGGGTTAAAAGTTGAAAGGGGGTATCATTACTTCTTGACTCTTCTCAAACCTTTTAGCTTCCGCCTCTAACCTTTCAACTCCAAAGCACCTACCCCATTACCGATGAGGGACTTGTACACCGACGGGGCGTAGCCAATTTTTTCCGTATAATAGGCTGTAACGCCATGGCTGTAGCTGTCAAAAGCCGCTTCCTTCACCAGTGCAATGGCGCAGCCACCAAATCCTGCGCCGGTCATGCGCGATCCGGCTACATCAGGGTTGGCTTTCCCATATTCTTCGATGGTATCCAGTTCTTTGCCGCTTACCTGGTACAGGTCGCGCAATGAATCGTGCGAAGCATACATCAGCTTTCCGAATTCGGCAAGGTTATTTGCACTGAGCGCTTTTGCAGCCAGCTTAACGCGGTCGTTTTCTTCCACTACATGTTTCGCGCGTTTGTAAATGGTTTCGTCGGTGATTAAATGTTTGTGCTGTTCAAAGGTTACCGCGTCGATGTCGCACAAATATTGAATATCTAACTCAGCCCGCAGCGCGTTTAATGCCGCCTGGCACTCCTCAACCCGTTCATTGTACTTCGACTCAGCCAGCTTGCGCGGTTTGTTGGTATTGATGATGGCGAGGATATAGTCGCCCAGGTTGCTATCCACCGCCTCGTAATCCAGCGTGTCGCAATTCAGCATCAGGGCCTTGTTTTTTTGCCCGAATGCCACCGCAAACTGGTCCATGATGCCGCAGTTTACCCCGATAAAGTTGTTTTCAACCGATTTTGAAAGTTTAACCAGATCGAGCTTACTATACCCTGTATCGAACAGGTCATTTAACGCGTACGAAGTCACTACTTCGATGGAAGCCGATGATGACAGCCCCGAACTGATGGGTATATCGCCATAAAAAAGCATATCTAACCCGCGCAATGCATGTCCATCCTTCAAAAAATATTCAATAACGCCCAGCGGGTAGTTAAACCATTTTTCCCCGGTTTTAGTATAATCCTGTTGCAGCGCGACATCCAATTGATCATCAAAATTCAGGCTTCTGAACCTGAACACATTATCGTCATTGGGCGACACCAATAGATAGGTCCCGAAAGTAATGGCACAGGGCATTACAAGCCCGCCATTATAATCGATATGCTCACCAATGAGATTTACCCGGCCGGGTGAAAAATAAGCCTTCGCGGCGTTTTTATGATAGATATGTTTAAATTCCTGCTGCAGCAATTGCTTCATTTAGTAGTTTATTGATTGGTTGCGGGCGCAAATATTACGAAAAAATGTAAAGGATACATTTATATTTTCGTTTTTCTGCCTTAATGCGTCAAACGGCGCGAATTTCAGCCAAACGGATGATTATGCATGCACGCCAATTCGAAAGCGTTGATGGTTTTCTAATTCGTCGGGATTGATCATCATCCAATCAGCCTGCTGTCATTAAAGCGATATTAATCACAAAACCCGTCTTTTTTATAAACGGGTTTTGTTATTTGCATGGAAGTTAAAATAATCTTTGCTTGCCGGTGGCGTATTAATGGCGATGCCGTTCGCCGGTTTCCAGGTTAATGGTGTAAACATTGCCATTTACAGTTAAGGTGGCAGTACCATCGCCATTAAAAACTAAAGTTCCCGTAAAGCTAAAAATGCCTTTACGCGGTGTCGTTCCGGTGATTGAAAATGTAGCGGTGCCGCTTTCGATTTCGCGAGATGGTTTCTTCAAAGTCAGCTTGCTAATGGCGATATCTACGTTACTGTTGCCATGCTTCGCAGTATCAACTTTCGAACTAAAGGACCCTGCACGTTTGTATTCTCCGTTTATCACAAACTGGGTTTCGCTCGGCAATAACCCGCCAACGCCAAAATTGGAACTGCCGGAATTTGAACCCGACATATTAGGCCCGGTGTATGAGCCGCTATAAATTAAATTACTCGACAAACTATCGGGCTGGTTATTGCTGTTGCAATCCACCATAAAATTATAGGTCAGCTTGTAGCTAAAGGAAAAAGGTGAACCCGTGCCGGCCTGCCGCGAAATGGTATCTGAGCGCACCGTACCGCATTTAAGGTGGGAATCGCCCATCACCGTTGCATTAAGTGTTGCATCCGATGCCATGTTCACTAAACCTTCTGAATTTAAAGAAAGCGAGCCGGCCACCATATCGGCAGCGTCGTCAGTGGTCACGTTGCCGTTAATTGAAGGGGTGGGCATCGTGTTCGTCGATTTATTACAAGCCGCTGCTCCGAGCAGCAACAATACCAAAAAGGAAAATTTAATGTTTTTCATAACTAATTTGATTTAACAGGGGTGTATCTCCGTTTGACAGACTTTTGCCAAAAAGGTTTAAAGAAAATTGGGATTTTTTATCACCCCGGAATAATGGCAAAATACCTGCCTCCGATTAACGGGCGGCAATGCTGTTTAACAGCTTGATATCTTCATCAGAAAGCTCCAGGTTTACCGATTCCACGTTTTCTTCCAAATGTTTGATGCTGGATGTACCCGGAATCAATAAGATGTTGTCTGAATGCCCGAGCAACCAACTCAACGCAACCTGGTGAACAGTTGCCTGGTGCCGGTCAGCAACCTGTTTTAATTTGTCCTGGCTGGCCACATTCCCGGCATTAAGCGGAAACCACGGAATGAACACGATGTTATGCGCCTTGCAGTATTGCAGCACATGCTCCCATTTGCGGTTGTCGACGCTGTACATATTTTGCACCGATACCACTTCAAAATATTCCTGCGCTTTTTTGATCGCATCTACGTCAACTTCCGAAAGGCCGATGTGTTTTATTTTACCCTCGGCCTGTGCTTTCTGTAAAAACTCAAAACTCTTCTCGGCCGGCACCACCGGGTCAATCCGATGCAGCTGGTATAACTGTATCCGCTCCAAATGTAAACGCCTGAGGCTTCCTTCCAGCGCTTTTTGGAGGTGGGCCGGGCTGGCATCTATCGGCCATTCATCAGGGCCGGTACGTTCCAGGCCGCCCTTTGTGCCAATTACCAGGTCGTCAGGATAAGGGTAAAGCGCTTCGGCAATCAATTCCTCAGAAACATGGGGCCCGTAACTATCCGCCGTATCAATAAAATTTACCCCCAGTTCCACTGCTCGTTTTAGAACGTTGATCGCTTCAGCTTCGTCCTTCGGCGGGCCCCAAATGCCCTTGCCTGTTATGCGCATTGCACCATAACCCATCCTGTTCACGGTTAATTCACCTCCGATGGTAACCGTCCTTTCAAATGAAATTGCTGTGTTGTACATAAGCGTTAATTTTTTGATTAAAAAATACTAACGTTGAGGTTGGTGTATTGTTCTGTTAAATTTTCAAATAAGCCATACCGCCGGATAGCAATGTGTTATATTGCGATAAATTACACCATCATGAAAACTCAAAATTACGCAAATCACAAGCGCTTCGTCCCGGGCTTCCACGGTGTGCTTGCGTCGATACTTATCCTGGGGACCTTAGCCTCACTTGTTAATGTTTATCTTCAGGTTATAGCGCACGACGCCGTTTTTCAATCCATCCTGATCGCGCTCCTCTTTATTAGCGGCATACTGCTGTTTTGGTACACCAGGGTATTCGCAGTTACCGTTCAGGACAGGGCGATCCGGGCAGAAGAAGGATTGAGACATTACGCACTGACTCATAAAGTTTTAGACAGCAAGCTCACCAGGGGGCAGATCATTGCATTACGGTTTGCGCCTGACGACGAGTTTTTAGTTTTAGCAGACCGCGCTGTTCGCGAAGGACTTACGCCCCGCGAAATAAAACAGGCCATCAAAAACTGGCGGGCCGATCACGACCGGGCATAAATTTAGCGCCGGCGGGCTAAGCAGCCGCCAAATTGGCAAAACAGAAAAATATTTGTTAAGTTTATCCTTCAATGCTCTTTCATTGACCTTTACAGTGCTGTGGCTATTTTATTAAAACGTCTGTATGAAGAAAAAAGAAGAAATAAAATATCTTGACAAGGAGTGGCAGGAGATGAACGCCCGTTTAAAGGTTTTTTTGGAAACAGGCGACCAGGAAGCGCTGCATAAATTCAGGGTGCAGATTAAAAAGTTGCGCGCAATGCTGGTTTTGTTTGAACAAACGTCCAAAGAAAATGGATTACTGAAAGACTTTAAACCGGTCAGAAAAATATTTAAATACGCAGGCAATATTCGCGATGCCCACACTAACCTGCAGTTGAGTGAACGTTACCAGTTAAAAAATGAGCAGTTTGAAAACAGCCAGCAAAAGATTATTGCAGACGGGACTGTTGAATTTCAGAATAAGGGTGAAGAATTTTTGAAAGATATCAAAACCGCCCACAGAAAGCTTAAAAAACAGCTTCACAAAGTTAGTGACAGCCATATAGCCGCCTATTTTAAAGATCAGTTAGAGCAGGTAGCGACCAATTTAACAGTTTCCGGTTTCGATGAAGATATGCACACCAACCGAAAACTGATAAAAATATTGGTGTATAACCATAAGCTTGCCGGGCATGCGCTTGAAGGAAAAATACCATTTAATATTGATTACCTGGATAAGCTGCAGGAAGCCATTGGCAAATGGCATGATAACCTGTTGGCGGAAGAACTTTTTTCGTTACCGGAGCTTAATGATAAACCGATTGTCGCCAGGATAAAGCGGGTTAACACGGGTGTTAAACGCAGCATTACCCGGCTTGCGAATGATTTTTTGAAGAAGGCCACTACTGTTGAAAACACCGTTAAGGCCTGAATTATGGGCGTTGAGATCGAAAGAAAATTCCTTGTCAACCATCAGGAATGGCAGAAACTGATAAAACCGGCCGGTATTCACTATCGCCAGGGGTATCTGTTCGATGATCTGAACTGCACGGTACGGGTGCGACTGGCCGGTAAAACTGGGTTTATTACCATTAAAGGCGAGGGCACAGGCATTTCGCGCAAGGAGTTTGAATATGAAATTCCTGCCGCCGATGCATCGGAACTGATCAAAAGTTTCGCGAAATCAGCCGTCGATAAAATTCGCTACACAATAAAATTCGGAAACAAATTATGGGAGGTAGATGAATTCCTGGGTGATAACAAAGGCCTGATCATGGCCGAAATTGAATTGGAAAACGAAAAAGAAGAATTTGACAAACCCCACTGGATTGCCGGTGAAGTAAGTGACGATGACCGGTATTTCAACTCAAACCTTTCGAAAAACCCTTTTAAAAACTGGGGGATAAATAGCTGATCCGGAAATCTCGCCGGGCCAGCGCCCTACATGCAGGTTGGTAATGACAATAACGAATCAGCCGCTGACTCATCGGCCACAGTTTTAACGTATTTGTTCCCCCTGGCAGTCACTGCCGGTATCAGGTTCAATTTATTCCCGTTTTTATCGATAATATAAGCTTCGCCGTTTTCCTCTTTTATCCAATCATGTATTTTGGTACGGTCGGTGATACCCTTTACATTAATACGCTCATTTATCCATTCCAGGTAATCAATCGCGATATAAGGGTTTTCATACTCACCCTCATCCTTTTTAATGCAAATTATACGTACAGCCATTTTAATTGCCCTAATTAATCAGGTGCTGTAAAATTAGGGCTTAAGTGGCTCATGGTCTGTAGTATTTTTCCCGTTTTTACTACGTAAAACTACGTATATTTTAAACCGGCACAGTAAAAATTAATTACTACGAAAGGATTTTTATTAGAAGTAAGCACAACAAAAAAACTTCAAAATCAGCTTCAGTTACAGGGCTCGCCGGTGAGTTTAAAAAGCTTAAACCGGACAGGGACTGTCTCCGAACTGGTAAAACCTTTCAAGGCAAAAATGCCAATGTATTTTGGTTTCATATCAAATTCCTGGCTGGTGATCTCTCTGAAAGCATCATTTTCATTTACACCACCAGAATAGAGAAACCGAAACCTGTTCCCATGTTTTTCAATTCGAAGTGCCGAGTTCAGCAGGTTCTTCACCAGCAATGGATTGTTCCTGATCGAATCCAAATAAAAAAGCGATCTGTGAGCCAGTTCCTCCGGTTTGCCAAAACCGTTTCCAAGCGAGGTAATAACCTGCACATAAATTTCACTTGGCATTTTCCGGCCGCCAAAATTGTCGTTAAAAGCCAGTGACAACCTGATGCTTTTACCAGTTAACACAGTATCTTCCAGTATCAGCATACCCGCCTGCTGCCATTCCTGCGCCGGCACAAAATCATCCATATGCACTTCGGCCGTGAAACAATCGCTTTTGATCTCCCGCAAAAGCAAGTTTTTTATTTCAGGCCTGCCGGATAAGTCGGGCCAGTTATCGCCCTTCAATGTGAACAAGGTTAGCCTGCCCGCAGCACCATTCCTTTTATCCCAATATGCGGCGTCTTTTGATTTTAAAAACCAACCCTTGCTGTTCATACTGTTATCATCTACGTGGTAAAAGTTATCCGTAAATTGGTCTTGATGGCTTTTTTTGGATAAGATGGCGCAAGTAATAAATGCGCCGGCAACTACCGTAACCGCAGCCGCTATCCAAAATGGCGCCCTTGGAGCTTTTGACTTGCCCTTTTTTGAATCAGGTATAAATTTTTCGCGGTAAAGGAACCAGTACGGATAGTGGCTTTCGCCGTTTTTTCGCTGTATCTCTGTGGTGTATGGCGCGTCGAGCACGTATCTTGCCAGGGTATCAAGTGTTGCGGCAGATGGGTTCTCTTGTCGCGCAGCTGAACCCTCTGCTATAAAAATAGAATAATTCTTAACACTCTTCCATCCAATCGACAACCCGGTCCGGTCAAGGATTTTATTGGAAAATATTTTGGCTTCCGTTTCGGTCATCGGACTTGCAAACGCCTGCGCAAAGCATTTTTTGAATGCTTCGCGAAACAAACCGGCAAACGCCAAAAAATCCAACTTATCCATAAAGCTAAATCACGTTTACGCCACGTTTACGCTGTGTTTCCGCCCCCGGCGCGAGCTTGTTGCCACCTTTGCATCAACGTCCGCAGGGCGTAGTAAAAACACATTTTAAATTTAAAGCGATAATAATGAAATATCTTATTTTATTGATGATAGTTGGCGTACCGGCCTGTTTATTCGGACAAAACCTGCAATTGCATTACGATTTCATGCACACCGTCGACCCGCAACATCAACCACAAAATTTCCCTACGCTATATTTTGAATATTTTAAATCGATGGATTCCACTTCGTCATTTATCAAACCCGGTTCATTTTTATTTAAAGTTGAGGACGACCTGCAAGGCGACCGGAATAATATCGGTAAGTCATTCGTCCAGGTTTCGCAAAGCTTCCGGATGTGGCGGCCTAAAATATTCGCTGCCGTTCAATACAGCGGCGGGCTTGGAGTTACCAATCCGGTACTCTACAGCTATTATATCAACAATTGCATTTCCATCGGCCCAAGCTATCCTTTTCAATGGAAGGGCGCTTACTTTAATGCCGAAATATTTTACAATCACAATATGTTAAAAAGGCCCAGCAATGATATAATGCTGTCTTTTTACTGGGGAAAAGGCTTTTGGAATTACAAACTGGAATTTGACGGCGATTTTGAATTATATACCTTGAACCGCAACCAGGGCGATGCAGCTACTCAAAACCTAAAAGGCAAGGTCGTCTCCTTTTTTGGCGAGCCGCAGGTGTGGTTTAAGGTGAAAGGAAATTTTGCGATAGGATCAAAAGAGATCATGTACTACCATGTCATTACTACCGAAAACCTGGTTGAGGTTTATCCGACGATTGCAGTGAGGGTAAAATTTTGATGGAACCGGGTGGTTAGAGACGCGATGCATCGCGTCTCTACGCCCCGGTTGGCCTTTACATTCCCGGCTTCAAAAATGGTGTATTTTCCAACATCAGCCTGAAATTATCCTGGTTTACAATATCGTTATGCTGTTTAAGGCTGTGTACGTAGATGAGTGGGTATTTTTCATACATTTCGGGTTTCAGGTCTTTCTCTTCCACCATAAAATAGCTGATGTGCGCCGTATCCAGCAGCTTATTCATATGCGCGCTTTCTTCTTTTGGCCCATAGCCAAAGTCGGTGTACAAATGGATAAACCGGTGGTTTTTATCAGCCTTGATCCAGTCCATAAATATTTCCGTTTTGCCATACAGCGAGTCAAAAAGCATGGCTTCATCTATCGGCATTCCGCCATTTTTGATGATCATCGCCATTACTTCGTATGCCCCGCTGTGCCCGCCAAGTAAGATATGTCCCGGCTGGCAGCCTGCTGAAACAAGGCCTTTGCTCCTAAGCCCCTGCATCACGTCGGCTACCAGGGCTTTAAAATCGCCGGGGCGCTCCAGTTTGCCGCCATAGCTGTCAGGTGAGTTTTTTGCCGTTTCGGCCAAAACCAAAACCGCGTTGCGCTTCGCCTCAATAAACTGTTTGGTCAACTCGTAATAGGCCGCGGCATTATCCACGCTGTTGCGCCAGCCATGAAACCAGAAAACCATATCCACTTTTTTTTTCGCATCCAGGTTTTTGGGTGCGATGATCAGCACTGTGCTGTCGTTATAATGCTCGGCTGTTGTATATAAAACGCTGTCGTATAAATGGCCGTTACGCCTGGCTGAATCGGGGAAAGAAGTGTGGCTGGAGTAAATATGAAACATCACCGCGCCCGGCACATCCTGGGCAAATGAAGGGCCGCATATAGCCACTGCCATTGCAAAGAAAAATAGTCTTTTTATCATCAGATTATCTAAAGCATTATTTAAAAATGTCATTTCGACCGTAGGGAGAAAACCTATACGCCATACTTTGCAAGCGGTAATGTCACTCTTTGAAGATTTCTCCCTACGGTCGAAATGACATGTTGTTTTTCCTAACCGATAAAAAATTGCTGGCTCACAATTTTCCCGTTTTCCACTTTGTAAATACATAACTCTTCTATCTTCCTGCGCTCCTGGCCCTTCGGCGTAAAATCAAATGACATGGCGATGCTGAAATAATTCCCTGCAAACGATGGGTCGGCTACTTTCAGATCATGGATCTCCGTATTTTCTAAAAATTGCCGTTCCCGCTCCATTAAAGCGGCTCTGCCCGATATCGGCACATTTTTATTCATGGGGTCTATGCTTTCGGCATGTTCAGAAAACAATTCTTCGTAAGCCTGCAAAAATTCATGCTTTTCGCAAAGCGATGATAATCGCGCAGCGATTTCGTTAATGGTATTCATTGTATCTTATTTATTTTTGTCGAAGCCACTCGCCGGACTTTCGGACTTTACTGTCTTCCGGACTATTCCTTATATATCCTGCCGATCATCGGGTCGTCAAAAATGATCTTCTTTAATTCCTCCGGGTCAATAATACCCTGGTGGGCATAAACTACTTTTCCCCCAGGCTCCACCAGGATGGTATAAGGCAGTGCCCCCTCCCATTTTGGGTCGACCGCCTCGATCAGCTTATATTTATCATCGGTTGTAAAAATATAATTCGGGCCCGATGCTTCCTGCCGCTGCAAAAACTTCAGCGCCTTATCCTTCCGCGATGGGTCATCTGCGCTGATACTCACAAATTCAAAGCCACGGTCGCGGTACATATGGTTCATCGTCACAAACTCGGGGAACTCTTCCACACAGGGCCCGCACCAGGTTGCCCATACATTTATCAACCGCAATTTATCCGAAGAGTTTTTTAATAATGCCTTTATTCCTTTATCGTCGATCGAGTCCAGGGTTACCGGCTCCTTTGCCCACTGCACTTTTGCCTTCTCGATCCACACACTTTTCTCCGCCCATTTTATCGAGCAGCCGAAAACTTTAGTGTCCGTTACCAACACAGCGCGGCCCGCTAAAATAGCGTCGATGGCGTTGCGGGCGTCCTGGCTGTTGGGCGTTTTGGCCGGGTTTTCGGTATCATCCACCCTTCCTTCATAACGCAGTTTCCTGTCCTGGTCAAAAATAAAAACATGCGGGGTACAAACGGGGCCAAACTTGCGTGAAGTAACTTCGGTAGCGCCATCGTACAAATAAGGAAAATTGAATGATCTGTCCTTAGCCCTGATCTTCATTTCGTCGAAGGAGTCGCCCACATCGCTGTAGCCTAACTCATCCAGCCTCAGCGAGGACGGGTTGTTTGGGTTGATCGCCACCACACTCACGCCTTTATCCGCGTAGTCGCTGGTGAGCTTTTTTACCCTGTCTTCGTAAGCCTGCGAGGTTGGACAATGATTGCACATAAAGATGACCACCAGCACCTTTGCATTTTTAAATGACTCAAGGCTATACGTTTTGCCATCCACCCCGGGAAGACTAAAATCAGGCGCAGCAGAACCGATGGGCAACGTTTTTGGGTCACCGGCAGCAAACGCCGACGAAATAAAAAGGGTAAAAAATATGAAGAGCAGCTTTTTCATATCCGACAGAAAATTTGCAGCGTAAATTTTGGCTTGTCAAATATACAAGAATGGCCTTATGCTTTGTTTCAAATGAAGTAAATACCTGTGATCGAAAAGGCCGGGCAGGAGGAGTATGCAAAATCAAACCTGCGGAATTCAATACTCCGCTCAACTTCCGGACTTTCGGACTTTCGAACTTCCGGACTTTCGGACTTCTTTAAACTACCTTAACTTCCTTATTCCGCCTGAAAATGGATAGCAAAAAGCCGAGGATCATGATCAGGGTGCCCGACCAAAGTAAATTGATAAAGGGAAAATCCAGCGCACGCATTACCACCCACGGGCGTTTGTTCTCGGGCTGCTGGTAAACGGTGATCTCTACTTTATTATCAGCCGGAATAATTTTGGTCAGCCTTAGTTTTAAGCCGGCATCATCCACGTTTCGCGAAAAATCAAAAACGTTTTTACCCCTGATCATGTAAACAGGCTCGGCAGTGTAGTTTTTATTATTGGATACGATATCGATCTTCGCGCCGATAGCCACATCGTTGGCCAGCAAGGGTATGTTTTGAATGGCGGTTTCCTTTTTAAGCCCGCGCAGTACCATATATCCTTCCCTGAAGCGGATCGTATCGCCAACGGCGATCTCGTGCGCTATCGGCGGATCATAGTTCTTATCATTATTCTCATCCCCATGATCGGCTGCAGCCTGGGCATCGGTGCCCGCCGGCTGTTTTGGCTGCGGCAGGGCAGTAATGTGCGTGTACAGGTCGTGGGTAAGGTAATGCCTGGTATCGGGCGACGATGTCATGCCCATCCGGTCGTTAAGCTGCACCTTCGGCTTCAGCTCAAAACTCTCGATCATTTTTCCTTTGCTATCGTACCGCCGGTAATCGATCTTGTAAAAATGGTTCGGCTCCGCCGTTGAATCGCCTGCATAAGTAACCATGTAGTCGCCCATTTTTACCGGTTCATTTTTGTAGATCATCACGTTCTCGCGGGAGTCACCGGATATTTTGTTGCCCTGGGCCGATTTATCGAAACCCGCTATCGCGATGGTGCCGCTTTCGTTTACCGAAACCAGCCCACGTGTACCGGCTGCCACTATTGCACCGGCCAGCATCAACCCAAAACCGATGTGGGCCACCGCCGAACCGGCCAGCTTAAATTTACCCTTAAAGGCATCTATCAGCACCTTGCCGTTAACCAGCAGGCTGTAAACGGCCCCCAGCATCACCAGCTGGAAAACCAAGTGGAGTTTGTACAGGCCGCTGAAATAATCCACCGGCACCGTGATCAACAGGGCTACCAACAGGTAAACCAGGGTAGAAATGAAAAATTTGGCGGTATCGGTCTTTTTGTATTTCAGGAATTGGCTGAAGCCGGTCAACAAGGTAATTACCATTGCAAATGAGGCCTGTATAATGTTGTAGTGACCTACCAGGTCGGTTGGAGGGGCAACCTTAGTACCAAACATCCTGTTCCATACCGGGATGGAAGTAACCAGTACCAAATGGAAACACGACAATCCCAGGAATATGGCCCCCACAAACATCCAAAACTCGCGCGAATAGGTTTCCTCGTCTTTTTTGCTGATGGGCATTTCCTTGTAGCGTGTAACGACCAGGTATATTACTAAGCCCAAAAACACAAGAATAAATGCCACCAGGTGCCAAAACAGCCCGTTATCAACAAAGGAGTGTACAGAGGTTTCGCCAAGGATACCGCTCCGCGCAAGGAAGGACTGGTACAGCACCATGATAAAACTTACCAGGACGAGAAAAACCCCGGTAAAGTAGCTATGGCCCGAGTTTTTATAAACGATAAGCACGTGCAGCCCGCCCACCATAATCAGCCACGGAAAAATGGAGGCATTTTCCACTGGGTCCCAGGCCCAAAAGCCGCCAAAATTTAACGACTCATAAGCCCAAAGCGAACCCATTACCACGCCCGTGCCCAAAATCATGCAGGCAAATAGGGCGTACGGGATAGCGGGCACCACCCACTCCTTATATTTTTTTTGCCACAGGCCGGCCACGGCATAAGCAAAAGGCACCACAACAGATGCAAGGCCGAGAAACAATGTGGGTGGGTGGATCACCATCCAATAGTTTTGCAGCAGGGGGTTCATGCCCTGGCCATCTTTGATAAACGACAAGTAATTTGGCTGCGAGAATATCGGCGCCTCAATGGCTTTTCTCAGCAACAAAAAAGGGGAGCTGCCGATCTTAGCCCCAAACAGCTCGATGCCCAGCAGCATAGAGGCCAGCCACAACTGCGAAAATGAAACGATGGTCATCACAGGCTTCTCCCACGACTTCGCTTTCCAGATCAAAATATTACCCAAAACGGCCTGCCAGAAGGTCCACAGCAAAAAGCCTCCCTCCTGCCCGTTCCAGAAACCCGATACCAGGTAATATACCGGCAGGTCCTTCGACGTATACGACCACGCGTAATGGTATTCGAAATAATGATTGTAAAGAATATAAAACAGGCAAACGCCGACGCCAATAATGGAGAGGGAATTGATATAAAACCCCCAACGCCCCATGCTGTGCCATGAACGATCTGCCGGATTTTTATTAACCGTCGCGAAATAATAGCTGAGGGTTGATAAAAGCGCCCCGCCAAATGAAAGGATAACAAAAAATTGGCCTAAGTGGCCTGGTAATAGGTGTTCGCCCGTGAAAGCTTTGTTCATTAAATTGATACTGCTTATATGCTGGCTGATTTAGCCTTGGCTTCTGTAACGTCTATTTTGTCCTGCGTATATTTTGAAGGGCATTTCATCAGGATCTCCGATGCATGAAACTCGCCGCTAACCATTTGCCCGGTCAGTACGATCTGCTCAGATTTTTGGAAGTCCTGCGGCTCGGTCCCCCTGAAAACCACCTTACATTCTTCTCCTTTTTTATCTTTTACATAAAACGAAAAGTAATTGGCGTCTTTAGCAGCATCATAATAAAGCTCCTTTTGCTTATCCAGCTGTCCCACAACGCGCAACACGCTTTGCGAGGTCCTGGCATCTGTAAACGACCCATAAGTGCTGGCCCCTTTGTAAATACTGATAATAACCGCAATGCCAATTGCAATAACAACCAAACCAATTATCGAGCTCTTTTTCATCGCCGTTTAAAGCTTATCTTCCGGGGCACAAAAATACGAAACGCAAAGCTAATAATTTTTATTGCAAGCGATTAATGTTATTTAGAATCGTTATTGATTTTAGGTGCTGCGGAAAAATACACAGCCCGACAATTGTTTGGATACCCGGCAATTGTAAAATTGTTGCTACTGTTTTGTAAATAAGGCATCTGAATTATTGTTCTAAATAAATTTCATAACTTTGAAATAATCACCCCCCGATAAGTGTCGGGGCCAGCTACACCATCTGCATCGTTAAATGAAAACAAAACAAACCGTTACCTTATGCGGGGAGACGCTCGCAGGGCCCCGTCATATCTGCGCCTTCTTTGATTCACGTGAAGAACAATATGACGTGCTGATGCCTTATTTCAGGGAAGGTCTTGATAACGACGAAGAGGTGCTTACCATTTGGGAAAGCGATGTGCATCCCGAGTTTTGTTCGCACTGCGCAAACGCAGGGCTGCCGCTTGACCGGACACTGGCAAAGGGACAGCTTAAAATTCTCGCATCGGAAGATACTTACACGCAGGACGGTGTCTTTGTATCTAAACGCATGTACAATACACTTGAACAAGCATTAATTGCCGCCCAGGATGGGCCCTATGGTACTGTACGCACCTGCGGCGATATGGAGTGGGCGCTAAAGAACCTGCCGGGAACGGACGAATTAATGGAATATGAAGCAAAGGTGAATTTGCTGGCTCCCAAATACGAGTGTACATTGCTGTGCGTGTACGACATTAACAAATTTAGCGGACGCGCAATTGCCGATGTGCTTGCCACGCATTCGCACGTTATTTTAAATGGCAGAATTCATGTCAATCCCCATTTTGTTGAGCCGCTTGAATTTTTAAAAACCCTCCTGCGCCGCAAAAAACATCCGCTCCGCAATGATCCTGACATCTGTTGAGGACAGAGGTAGCGGCAATTTAAAAGTAACGAAGCTAAATGGGGCGCTCAGGCAGCTTTCCCGCATTTATCAGCGGACCGCCAACATCCACGTGTAACCAGGAGGCTATCAACATGTTGTAACATTAAACTCGGTTCATATCAAACGGTAACTTCCTGATCCTTTTTCCGGTCAGGTCGAAAATGGCATTCGTAAGCGCAGGTGCGAACGGCGGAAGGCCCGGCTCACCAACCCCGCCAGCATTCGCATCGTTTTCCATGATATGTACTTCCACTTTAGGCATGTCAGTGATCCTGGGCATGATGTAATTATAAAAGTTTCGCTGTTCAACCAGCCCGTCCTTAAAAGTAATTTCGTGTTTGGTTGCTGCTCCCAGCGCCATTAAAATGGCGCCTTCCACCTGGGCATGAATGATGTCAGGATTTACATACCAACCGCAATCGACCACCGCCCAAACCTTATCGATGCCGACTTTGCCATCAGCATTCCGCGACACTTTAACAATCTGACCTACCGTAGTGCCAAAACATTCGGTAATGGCTGTACCGAAACCATCGCCTTTTCGCTTTTCTTTCCAACCGGACACTTCTTCCATTTTGTCTATCAGTTTTTGCTCACGCTCCTCCTTTAAATATTCACGCCTGAAATCAAGCGGATCCTTGCCCGCCAGGTGGGCCATTTCGTCCCAGAAGCTTTCATAGGCAAAACCGTTGGTCGATGCATATACGGAACGCCACCAAATGTTGGGGACAGGTATTTCAAATGGCACATCCCAAAAGCTCACATTGGCTATACTTTTATAATAGGGCGCTAAAAACCCTTCCGAAATACTGCCATTTGCGCGGTCTTTCGGTGCACCCATCCAATGATAAATATTCTGCCCGGCTGCTTTGAATTTAAGTGCACTGATCTTACCGTCCGCAATAGCGCCCTGGCAGCGGTAAGACAGGCCA
>Ga0068856_100000930_pt1 | contig 31377 bp, 31 predicted proteins | sample KBSCornC62_FD_66595 | JGI IMG/M metagenome (GOLD analysis project Ga0068856, IMG submission 66595) | Corn rhizosphere microbial communities from Kellogg Biological Station, Michigan, USA - KBS Corn C6-2 | ecosystem: Host-associated > Plants > Roots > Rhizosphere > Soil ... | reverse complement strand
ACCGCGCGTCGCGCGGCCGTGCCGCTTCCCCGCTCGGCGACGTCACGCATCATATCGCGCATGATGAACGCGACGCGCGGATCGAGCACCTGCTGCGGCGTGGACGGCGGCCGCTCATACACTTTTTTTCCAGTCCCGTCCTCAACCCTGGTGATGAAGCGCGGCTGAACGACCATGCCGTTGTTCGCAAACGCAGTGTACGCCGCGACGAGATCAATCGGATGCACCTCGGAAGCACCGATCGCACTGGCGGGCACAGGGTACAGCGGCGTCGTGATGCCGAGTCGTTGCGCGAGCGCGGCGACAGAATCCATCCCGACGCGCAGGCCGAGCTGGATCGCGATCATGTTGCGCGAGTGGATGAGGCCTTCGCGCATGGTCATCGCGCCGTTCGGTTTGCCCTCGCGCATCGTCACGGCGCCCCAGAATTTCCCGTCGATCTCTTCCGGCTTGTAGTCCGGCTGTCCGGGAAGGAGCGGAATGACGAGCGCGGTGTCCGGAATGATCGCGTTGGCGGTGACGCTGTCCTCGATTGCCTTGGCGTAGACGATCGGCTTGATCGACGAGCCGGGCTGACGCTTCGAGACGATCGCGCGGTTGAACGGCGCGCGAGCGTAGTTGCGCCCTCCCACCAGCGCGCGGACGTCTCCCGTCTGCGGATCAACGGCGACGGCTAGCGCCTGCAAGTAGTCGGTCTCGCTTCCCTTGGCGAGCGCCTGGGTGAGGTGCTTGTAGCCCTTCTGTGCTTCGATGCGGTTCGTGCCGTCGATGATTGCCGTGACCGCCGAGCGCTGAAGCGCGGGGTCGAGCGTCGTGTAGAGACGATAGCCGCCGTTCATCACCTGAAGGCCGGCGCGTTCCGCCTGCTGTCGCACCGCGTCAACGAAATACCCCGACGCCGCAGCCATTCCGCCGTTCGGCGCAGTGACCACCGGCTCCAACTTTGCCTTGTCCGCCGCGTCCTGCGTGATGTACTTCTGCTCCGCCATCTTTTGCAGGATCAGGTTCCGTCGGTCACGCGCGCGATCGGGATGGCCGATCGGATCGTAATACGGCTGCGATTTCGGGAGCCCGGCGAGTGTCGCCGCTTCGGCGAGCGTGAGTTTGGCCGCGGGATGACCGAAGTAGTGCCGCGACGCCGCGTCAACGCCGTACCAGCCGCGACCGAGGTTGATCTGGTTGATATACGCTTCGAGGATCTGATCCTTCGAGTAGTGCCGCTCCATCTCGCGCGCCGCGGACTGCTCGTGGAGCTTGCGCGAGATGCCTTCGGTGCCGCTCACCTTCGATCGGTCGATGAGGTCGGGGTGCATGTACCCGACGAGCTGCTGCGTGATGGTGCTGCCGCCGCCGCGGTTCTGATTGAGAATCTTCCCTTTGATGACGCCGAGGACCGCCTTCACGTCGACGCCGTCGTGCTCGTAGAAGCGCTGATCCTCGATGGCGACGAACGCCTTCGGGACGTAAAAAGGCAGCGATTTGAGCGGGACGCTCGTGCGATTCTCCCGGCCGATCTCACCGATCGGCGACCCGTCGCGGGCAAAGACGAGCGACGATTGGGCGAGCGGAATGATCCGCCAGGCTTCGCCCGTCTGACGCGCCGAATCCTGTGCCCGCGCCGGCTCCGACAGAACGGCCGCCAGCAGTCCGGCGGCCGCGATTATCACGAGACGCTGCTTCATTGAGACTGGTACCCGCCGCAGCTGTCGAAGGTTACCGGAAGGGGGGACCGAAAACAGACCATCGGAACGACTTTGTGTAACGTCGCACACGAGGCACCGCCGACGCTATGACGAAATCCGCACTAGCTTAGTGATATGGCTCCGCTCGTTCACCTCGCCATCGCTCAGGTCAAGCCCAGAAAGGGTGATCGGGCGGGAAATCTCGCGCGACTCCGCTCCGTGTTCGCCCAGGTCGACCGCCTGGAACCGCGGCCGACGGTGCTTTGCTTGGCCGAGAGCGCCCTTACCGGCTACTTCCTCGAAGGCGCGGTACGCGACAATGCCGTCACCGCCGGCACCTTCGCCGCGGAGCTGGACGCGGCGTTTCGGGCCGCCGTTCCCGACCCGCGCCCGCTCGACGTGACCTGCGGGTTTTACGAGGTCTGGAACAACAAGTTGTACAACAGCGCGATGTACGTGACGCTGGGCGCGGGTGAGCCGCGCATCGCGCACGTTCATCGCAAGGTCTTTTTGCCGACCTACGGGCTGTTCGACGAGGAGCGCTTCGTCGAGCGTGGCCGCGACGTGCGCGCCTTCGACACGCCGTGGGGCCGGGCCGCGATGCTCGTCTGCGAAGACGCGTGGCACAGCATGACGGCGACGATCGCCGCCCTCGACGGCGCGCAGATCCTGTTCGTTTGCTCCGCCCCTCCGGCGCGCGGGCTCCAGCCGAAGTCCGACAACGTTCCGGGCCCCGCCAGCGTGAGCCGCTGGGACCGCCTGATCCGCGAGATCGCGGACGAGCACGGCATCTATGTCACGCTCGCCAACCTCGTCGGGAGCGAAGGCGGCAAGATGTTCCCCGGCGCTTCATTCGTGGCCGGACCGCGCGGCGACGTTCGCGGCCGAGCGCCGCTCTGGGACGACGCGATTCTCTCGATCACGGTGGACCTCGCCGACGTTACTCGCGCGCGCTCCGATCTGCCGCTCGTCGCCGACCTCGAGACGATGATGCCACATCTGCGCGACAGCCTGGACGCCGCCATGTCGCGCGCGCAGTACGCGCTCGAGTACGATCCGCCTGCGCTCGCGACCCGGGCGCTCACGCCCCCGAAGGCCAACCGCTCACCGAAGCAGGACGGCGGGTTGTCGGTCGTACGCGTGGCCGCTTCGGACGAGCGAGCGCCGGCGCCGCTCCAGATCGACGGCGCATTGACCGAGCAATGGCTCGTGAACTTCGTCCGCGACGAGATGGAGCGCCGAGGATTCAGCCGTGCGGTGATCGGCGTCTCGGGCGGCGTCGACTCCGCTGTCACAGCCTACCTCGCGGCGAAGGCGCTCGGCCCCGACAACGTACTCGGCGTCCGCATGCCCTACCGGACGTCGAGCCGCGAAAGTCTCGAGCACGCGCAGCTGGTGATCGACGCACTCGGAATTGAATCGCGAACGTTCGACATCACGCCGGCGGTCGACGGCTACCTCTGCAACGAGGCAGATGCCGACGGTGGGCGCCGCGGGAACGTGATGGCGCGCATGCGCATGATCACGCTGTTCGATCTCGCCGCGAAGCATCGGGGAATTCCCTTGGGCACCGGCAACAAGACCGAGCGGCTGTTCGGCTATTTCACCTGGCACGCCGACGATTCGCCGCCGATCAATCCGCTCGGGGATCTGTTCAAGACCCAGGTGTGGGCGCTCGCGCGGCACTTGGGCGTTCCAAGTGTGATCGTCGACAAGCCGCCGACAGCCGATCTCGTCGTTGGACAAACTGACGAGGGCGACTTCGGGATCAGCTACGAGCGCGCCGACGAGATTCTCAACTGGCTCGTGAGCGGCTTTGGCGCCGAAGAGCTAGTCGCGCGCGGCTACGACGCGGACGAAGTGGCGATCGTGAAGAAGCGCGTCGAGGGGACGCACTGGAAGCGCCGGCTGCCGACGGTGGCAATGGTCAGCCCGACGGCGATCGGGGAGAGCTACTTGCGGCCAGTGGATTACTAGTCATCCTCCGCGAGCGCAGCGAGTGGAGGATCTATTGTCCTTACGCAGTGACTAGAGCAGGACAATAGATCCCCCGGCGCGAGGCGCCGGAGGACGACAGCTACGCCGCGTATGCCAAGCTGACCGCCCGCCTCGCACACCGCTTCAGGGCTCGATGCACCGCGCGCGCATGGGCGATGAAGTTGAGTCCCGCCCAAGGATATCGGGCGAAGAATTCCGTCGGCAGCAGGTTTCCCTTCAGCCTGTTGCAGCGCGCGCAGGCGAGGACGACGTTGCCCGGCACGTGCGCGCCGCCGTGCGACAGCGGATGCACGTGGTCGAGCGTCGCAAAATCGAAGTCGAGCGCCGCGGCGCAGTAGACGCATCGTCGTCCACAGTCGCGCATTGCGGCACGTTTGATCGCGCGCTTCTGGTGCCCGGCCGGAATGTTCTTTCGGCGGCGAGCCGGTCGGGGGAGGCGGGGAAGGGCCACATGGTGAAACTGCCGACGTCGGGACATGTCACCTCGCTAAAAAGGCGAAACCCCGCGACGGGAATTATCCCGTGGCGGGGTTACGCGCCGATCAGTGAAGTTGCGGCTCCAACAGAGACCGAGGCTCTCGCGCCACTCTCGTGGTGGCGCCGTTCGACATGCTGCGAGATGTCGGACGAGTGGGCTCATCGGCCTCCGGTGGGGACGCGCGAGAGACTCCAATCGCGCGCGCCATACAAATGCACACGGGGGCAATACCGCGCAAGAGGCGAGTGAAACGATTTCGTCACCCGCGTTCATCAGAGTTGGAGGACGACTCCCTGAGAAGCTCTCCATGTGCTCCTTCGCGAGCGTCGATCGTGCTCGCACGTGCTGTCGAAGACGAACGCCGCGCGGTGCCCGGTGTGGGCGGCCGCGAACGGCCCGGCTTCATTCGGTCTGACTCCTTATATGTCGCGAGCGCAACAGGATGTTCCATTGGCGCCACGGAACGCCTTGCCGGGGCTTGGCGGGGCTTGGAATCGAGCTTCATTGGGTCGCGAAGCGCGGCGATGATGCGAGCGGCGTAGGCGTCCAGGACGGTGCGGTCAGGCATCGCGGATCCGCCGAACGGGAGCGGAATGTCGAAGCCGTCGCCAGCGCGCCGAGGGATGATGTGCACGTGGAAGTGCGGCTCGTCCTGTCCCGCGGCTTCGCCGCTGCTCACGACGATGTTCAGGTCCTCGGATCCGCTCACCCGCCGAACCGCTCCGGCGAGCTGCATTGTGATTCGGAAGAGATGAATTCCCAGCTCTTCGGGGACCTCGAGCAGCGATTCGTAATGCTCGCGCGGTACGACGAGCACGTGCCCGTTGTTGACGGGCTGGATGTCCATGAAAGCGATTGCGTCCGAATCCTCATGGCACAGCGACACCTCGGCGGCGCCCTGGATCAGGTTGCAGAAGGTGCAAATTTTTTTGTCTACCATGGCCGCCTCGGGTGTGTCTGATGGGTTCGTATGGCAGGTCGGATGCCAATGGTGGAGGCTCGGCTGCTCGGCTCTGCCGATCGCCCATCGCCCATCGCCCATCGCCCATCGCCCAAGCCCGTCGCCCGACGCCCAGTCAGTCTCTATTTTCAACGCATGGCCACTACCAGCAAAGCCGAGCGCAAGTCCACCGCGGGCCTCACGCGCGATCAGCTCGTCGGTGCGTACCGCACCATGCTCCTGTCGAGGCGGCTCGACGACAAGGAGATCCAGCTCAAGCGCCAGAACAAGATCTTTTTCCAGATCTCGAGCGCTGGGCATGAAGCGATCATGACGGCCGCGGGCTTTGTCCTGCGGCCGTCGTACGACTGGTTCTACCTCTATTACCGCGACCGCGCGCTCTGCCTGCAGCTCGGCATGACTGGCGAGGAGATGCTTCTCTCGGCCGTCGGCGCCGCCTCCGATCCGAACTCCGGTGGCCGGCAAATGCCCAGCCACTGGGGGCACAAAAAGCTCAACATCGTTTCGACCTCGTCGCCCACCGGCACACAGTTCCTCCAGGCGGTCGGCTCCGCCGAAGCCGTGCTGCGCGCGAGCCAGCTCGATATCAGCGAAGGCTTCGAGAAGGACGAAGTCGTGCTCTGCACGACGGGTGATGGCACGACGAGCGAAGGCGAGTTCTGGGAGTCGCTCAACAACGCCTGCAACCTCAAGCTGCCGGTCGTCTACCTCGTCGAAGACAACGGCTACGCGATCTCGGTACCCGTCGAAGTGAACACGGCAGGCGGCAGCATCTCGAAGCTCGTCGCCTCGTTCCCTGATCTCTACATCGTGGAAGTGGACGGCTGCGACCTGCTCGCCAGCTACGAAGCGATGCGGAAGGCCGTCGCGTATGCTCGTGAGCGCAAAGGCCCCGCGCTCGTCCACGCGAAAGTCATTCGTCCGTACTCGCATTCCCTCTCGGATGACGAAGTCATGTATCGTCCGCCCGAGGAGCGCGAAGCCGACGCGCGACGTGACCCGGTAACGCACTTCCCGGAGTGGCTCGTATCCGAGGGCCACGCAACAACCGCCGAGATCGAGAAGATCAAGGGAGAGGTGGAGGCCGAAGTGCTCGCCGCGACTGACGCGGCGCTCGTCGCCGAGCAGCCTGGGCCGGAGACGATCGAGAAGTTCGTCTACTCCCCCGACGTCGATCCGACGAGCGAGCAGTTCGACACCGAGGACGATCCGCAGTTCTCCGGCAACGAGACGACGATGGTCGATCTTCTCAACGCGTGCATGAAGGATGAGATGCGGCGCGATGAGAAGATTCTCATCTTCGGTGAGGACGTTGCCGACGTTTCCCGCGAACAGTACCTCGAGAAGGTCAAGGGAAAAGGCGGCGTCTTCAAAGTCACGTGGGGACTGCAGAAGGAGTTCGGCGGCAATCGCGTCTACAACACACCCCTCGCCGAGGCGACGATCGTCGGTCGCGGGATCGGTTTGGCGATTCGCGGGTTCAAGCCGGTGGTCGAGGTGCAGTTCTTCGACTACATCTGGCCGGCGTACATGCAGCTCCGCGACGAGCTGGCCACGATGCGCTGGCGGTCGAACGGTGACTTCTCATCACCCGTCGTGGTGCGCGTCACGTACGGCGGCTACATCCGCGGCGCGATTTACCACTCACAGACGGGTGCGTCGCTCTTCACGCACTGTCCCGGGCTGCGCGTCGTTTGTCCCGCGACGGCGCTCGATGCGAACGGGTTGCTCCGCACGGCCATCCGCTGCGACGACCCGGTGATCTTCCTCGAGCACAAGCATCTGTATCGCCAGACCTACAACAAGGCGGCGTATCCGGGCTCTAACTTCATGATCCCGTTCGGCAAGGCCAAGATCGTTCGCCAGGGAACGGATGTGACGATCGTGACCTACGGCGCCACGGTGCAGCGCGCGTTCACGGCCGCCAATCAGCTCGCGGAAGCCGGACTGTCTGCGGAAGTAATAGACTTGCGGTCGCTCTCCCCTTGGGACCAGGACGCGGTGTACGAGTCGGTCAAGAAGACCAACCGCGCCATCGTCCTCTACGAGGATTCGATCTCGTGGGGCTACGGCGCCGAGATCGCGGCGCGTATCGCCGACGATTGCTTCCCGTGGCTCGACGCGCCGGTGAAGCGTGTCGCGTCAACCGACACGTTCGTCGGCTACGCTCCGCGTCTCGAGGATTCGACCCTGCCGCAGGTGGACGACATCAAGCGCGCCTGCGAAGAGATCGTGAGATTCTAAGGGCGGAATTCCGAGCGGAGGCGCGCAGCGCCGAAGCGAGGAACGATCAACAAACGGCTAGCCGCGAATAGACGTTTTGCGATAACCCGCGGGGATGGCGAGCGACGCCTCGTCGACGTTCACATGTCGGATATTCGTGACCTCCGAGCTTTGTTCGGTGGTCGTCGCCTGGCCCGGCCCGAGAATCAGGCGGCTCACCGTCTTCGTTCGCAGCGCCGTGGCGGTTCCCATCCGCGCCGCCAGCGAGTCGACCTTGGCGTTCAATGCTTTGAAAGGCCCGGAGGCCGCCCCCATTGGAACGACGGTGTTGGCGCGAACCAGCGGATTGTTCGGAAGCCCGGGTACGTTGGCGATCCAGTAGTCGGTGATGCTCTCCGTCGCCATACGTTGCTGCGCCATGGATGCGTCGATCGACATGTTCACGGCGAGCGTCATGCGAAAGTGCCGCGTTGGATAGCCGGCGACCGTGTCCGATCCCGGCAGACTGTCGAGCAAAGCCTTCACGTCACTCAGCGTGATGCTCTTGAAGAGCGCGCCCAACTGCTCGTTATCGGCGAGCTCGGAGGACAGAGCCACGTACTCGTGAGTCGCCGGCCGCACGACGGTGACGCCGGTGCTGTCGAACAGCATGTAGTCGCCCTTCCCGAACAGCATCATTCCACCGTCGACGATGTCGATCCGTCCGCGGCCGCCCGCCGAGACGGCGTGACCGGTGAAGCCTTGCGTCATGTTGCCCATCGCCGCCGCCGTCGTGCTCATGCGCATGTCGTACGCGACGCCGGGAAGTTGACGCGACGCCGGGACGGTCTGGGCCGCGGCGGTAAGCGCGCCGAGCGCCGCGACCGCAAACGCGCCCACCCGAATTGGGGTCAGACCCCATTTCGAGAATTCTAAATGGGGTCTGACCCCAATTCGGGTGCGTTTCGGGGCTAGGCGCCGCATCAAGGACCTCATTCGCTCGAGTAGACGATCTGTCCGCCGACCACTGTCATCATGATGCGTGCCTCGCGAATCGTCGCCGGAGCAATCGCCGTGAGGTCGCGGTCGATGACCACGAAGTCGGCCAGTTTGCCGCGTGTGAGGGTCCCCTTGTCGTTCTCCTCGAATGACGCGTAGGCTGATCCGCTGGTGTACCCGCGGAGTGCATCCTCGATCCCGATCTTCTGCTCGGGATACCAGCCGTCCGGGTGCGCGTCGTCGAGCGTGCGGCGCGTGACCGCCGCGTAGATCCCCTCGAGTGGCGCCGGCGGCGCGACGAACCAATCGCTGCCGAAGGCGAGTCTCGCACCGGCATCGAGCAGCGAACGAAACGCGTATGTGCCTTTGCCCCGCTCATGACCAATCACGCGCTCCGCCCAGCGGCCGTCGTCGATCGCGTGATACGGCTGCACGCTGGGGATGACGCCGAGCGACCCGAAGCGAGAGATGTCGGGCGGCGCGATGTGCTGCGCGTGCTCGATCCGGAATCGGCGATCGCGCGGCCCGTTCTCCCTTGCGACGCGCTCATAGATGTCGAGCTGTGTACGGATCGCCGCATCGCCAATGGCGTGGACGATCATGTGCAGCCCTGCCTTGTCGGCGCCGGATGTCCACCTGTAGAGATCCTCCGGCGTGTTGACGAATAGCCCCGTGTCATTCGGGGCATCGGTAAACGGCTCGAGCATCGCGGCGGTGTGTGATCCGAGCGATCCGTCGACGAAGCCCTTGAGCGCTCCGACGCGGAGCCGGTGATCGCCACGGCCTCGCGCGACGACGGCGTCTTGCAACCGCTCCCACGTGTCGATAGGCACCGCGGCATAGATGCGCGTTCCAAGCCGTCCCTCTTCGTGGGCGCGGTCGAACACGGCGAGGTCGTTCCAGGTACCCATGTGGTGCACCGACGTCACGCCCTTGGACGCCACGAATCGCATCGCTGCGTCGAGAGCGCCGTCTTCCTGCTCGGACGTCGGGCTCGGGACGACGTTCCCGACGAGCGGCTGCGCGTTGTCTTTGAGGATGCCCGTCGGCGCGCCCGCCTCGTCGCGGACGATGGTGCCGCCGGCGATATCGTTCGTCGATGCGTCGACCCCCGCGGCGCGGAGTGCGGCGCTGTTCGCCAGCGCCATGTGGCCATCGAGCCGGTTGATCCAGACCGGATTGTGGCGGGTCACCGCGTCGATCCAGTCGCGACGAGGCAGTTCCCCGCCCCACTGCTCGTGATCCCAGTCGCCGTTCGTGATCCACGCGCCGGACGGCAGGGTCCGAGCATACTCGGCGATGCGCCGCACAAACTCGTCGCGCGACTTGGCGTCGCGCAGCTGCACCGACGCGAGCCCGAATCCACCGACGAGAAAGTGCACGTGGGCGTCGATGAACCCGGGCGCGAGCATCATCCCGCGCGCGTCGACGATGTTGGTGGCGTTCGTCGATGCTTTGCGCACTTCGGCGCTCGAGCCGACCATCGCGACGCGATCGCCGTCGACGGCGATCGCATCCGCCCACGGGCGCGATCGATCACCGGTCCAGACGCGCGCGTTCACGACGGCGAGAGAGGGAGCAGACATGGTCTGGTATGTGTAAGCGGAGAGCGCCAACCGTGGCAACTCGTCCCCCCCGTTCGGCGCGTGAGAACAGCCGCTCGTCCCTCAGCGGCGCGACTCGTCCCTCAATCGTCGCGCCCGGACCGTTCCAGGCGCAGACTGATCTGCGTGTTCGATTCCCTCAAACGCTGCACTGTGCGTCTCGCCCTTCTGTTGGCTGTCGCGGGCTGTCTCTCGTCGGCCGTCTCGGGACCGCAGTTGTCCGGCACCGGCACGCCTGTGCTGTTCATCGGCAACAGCCTCACGTACGTGAACGACGTGCCGGGAATCGTGCAGGCGCTTGCCGACTCCGCTGGCGGCACGCCGCTCGCCGTGGAAACCGTGGCGTTTCCGGACTACGCGCTGATCGACCATTGGAATGAGGGCCTAGTCGCCGGCCGCGCGCGCGCCGAGATCGCGAAAGGCGGTTGGAAGTTCGTGGTGCTCCAGCAGGGACCCACATCGGTCGGGGTGAATCGCGACACGCTTCGCCTCGCGACGAAGCTGTTTGCCCAGGACATGGGGAAGATCGGAGCGACACCGGCGCTCTTCTCGGCGTGGCCAACGATCGACCGCCGTCAGGACTTCCCGCGCTCGATCGAGTCGTACACGCTCGCGGCGAGCGACGTAAACGGCGTCGTGCTGCCCGTCGCCGCGGCCTGGCTCGCGGCATGGCGTCGCGATTCCACGTTGGCACTGTACTCGGATGGATTGCACGCGTCGGTCGCCGGGTCGTATTTGTCCGCGCTGGCGATCTATGCCGTTATCGAGCGGCACACCCCGGTGGGACTGCCATCGCGAGTGCGGCTCCGGTCCGGCGCGACCCTGTTCGTCGACCCGACCGTCGCGGCCGTCCTTCAAGCGGCGGCAGCCGAAGCGACCGGATGGTAACTTTGCGCGAGAGTCTCGCGCGATGATGCCTAGTCCCCGTCTACGGACCCTTCGCGCCGCCGCGATTCTGTTTTTCGCGTGGCTGGCGTTCTACCTGCTGCAAGCCGTCATCTCGATGGCGCTGCCGCCGCGAAGCGCGCTCGCGCCACGCGACTGGCTGGCGATCGATGTGACCATCGCCGCGCTCTGGACCGGCTTGAGCGCGGTCATCGCGCGGTGGCACGCGAAGGTCCGAGCGTTCGCGCCGAGCTTTTTCATCATCGTGGCGGCGCACGTCCCACTATTCGTGGTCGCCGCTGTGCTCGACGCCTGGCTGGCGCGCGTCGTGATTCACGCGCTCAACCCGTCGACGGTCGTCATCCCCTTCTGGGGCACCGTCTCGTACTACGCCGATTTCGATCTCGTCAGCTATGTCGCGGTCGTCGCGATCAGTGAAACACTGACGATGCGACGAGCCGCCGCCGCTCGCGAACGCCGCGAACGCCGACTCGACGCGGCAATGCGGCGCGCGCGACTCGATATTCTCGAGACGCAGCTCGGACCGCACTTCCTGTTCAACGCGTTGGGGACCGTCGCCGAGTTGGCGCACGAATCCCCCGCTGGCGCGGCCACCATGCTGCGACAGCTGGCGGCAAGCGTGCGCGCGGCGGTCACGACGCGGCGAGGCGAAGTGACGCTCGGCGAAGAGTTGATCGCTGTCGAGCCGTATCTCGATATCCAGCGCCTGCGATTTGCCGACTGGCTTCGTCTGGACTACCGGATCGACGATCGCTGCGTGGACTGCCTGGTGCCGCGCTTCGTGCTACAGCCGCTCATCGAGAACGCCATCCGCCACGGACTCCGCGGGCGCGAGCGGCCGGGAACGATCGAGATCGCCGCGTCGATCGACGACGGTGCGTTGGTCATTAGGGTGAGTGACGACGGCGTCGGACTGGGTCGAGCGACAACGAACGGTCACGGCATCGGCCTGGCCAACGTGCGGGAGCGTTTGCGAATTCTCTACGGAGGCGAGGATCGCGTGCGTCTGATCGACACCGCGCCGGGAACGGTCGCGGAGATCCGCGTTCCCGTACGGCGCGGCGGCGACGCGACGTTGCTCGACGCCGAGCCGGAGAGCGAAAGCGACACCGGTTCGCTCGAGTCGACTCGGACGCCTGCCTCGCGTGCCCGGCTCGTGGCGAATCAGGCGGCCGTCGTCGTCGGCGCGTGGCTGCTGTGCGCGGCCGTGTGGGTTCAGCAGAGCTATTTCTATCTGCTGCTGCGACACCGGCTGGATACGGCGTCGTGGTCGGACGTCATTCGCTTCGACGTTTCCAACGCCGCGCTTTGGATGATTCTCACGCCCATCGTTCTCTGGATCGTGCCGCGCCTGCACAGCGCCGTGAACGGAGCGTGGTCGCGCGCCGCGGCGCACGCGGCGCTCGCCGTCGTCTTGACTGTGGTTCACGTGGAGCTATTGCGCCGCATCACGGCGCCGAACACCGCGCTGTTTTCGTCGACGTATCGGACCAACTTCGTGGTCGATCTCGCGGTGTACCTGGTGCTGGCGGCGATCGCATCGCGTGCGTCGTTGGCGGCGTGGGTGCGCGCCCGGGACGTGAGCGCCGAAGCCCTTGCGCGGCAATTGTCCGCGCTCGAAGCGCGTGCGACGGCCTTGCAGACCGTTCCGTCGGCGCTGCTCGAGGCCATCGACCGGATCGCCGAGAACGTGGGTCGCGACGCCGCGTTGACGGAACGCCAGCTGGCGAGACTCGGCGACTATCTTCGCGCGGCGCTGGAGTCGACCGACGACGACGGCGCGACTCCCGAGCGCCGGCGGCGACTGGACGCGGCAACCGCGGAGTTGCGCGCGAGCGGCGTCTCATTGGTGGGGGCGGGATGACGACGATCACCGCAATCGTGGCCGACGATGAGTCCGTTGCACGCCGTCGTCTCGTTCGAATGCTCGAAGAGAGCGGCCGGGCGTCGGTCGTCGCCGCTTGCGCTGGTGGAAGGGACGCGGTCGAGCGGGTCGTCGCGCTCCGTCCGGACCTTTTGTTCCTCGACGTGCAGATGCCGGATCTCGACGGCTTTCAGGTCGTCGAGGCGCTCGCCGGACGAGGCGGGGCCTCGCCGGCGATCGTCTTCGTCACGGCGTATGACCAGTACGCGCTGCGCGCGTTCGACGTACACGCGGTCGACTACCTCCTCAAGCCCTTCGATGCCGCGCGTTTTGACGAGGCTCTGGCCCGCGCGATTCATAGGGCGACCAGTCGGCATCCGGGAGACGAGGAGCAGCTGCGCGCTCTGTTGGCGGACTATTTGTCGAAGGCTCGCTCGGCGCAGGCCGAATACCTCGATCGGGTCGCGGTCAAGCACGACGGCATGCTCCGCATCGTCCGCACGACCGACGTCGACTGGTGGGAAGCCGACGGCAACTACGTGCGGCTGCACGCGGCCGGCTCGAGCTTTCTCGTGCGGTCGACGATGGCGGCGATCGAGGCCCAACTCGATCCGCGGTTGTTCATACGCGTGCACCGGCGGTACGTGGTCAACGTCGACCGAATTGTCGAAGTGCAACCCTGGTTCGCCGGGGACGCCGTTGCGGTGCTGCGAAATGGGGCGAAGGTCCGCGTATCGCGGACCTATCGCGAGCGGTTGCACGCTCGCCTCGGCGCGAAAACGGACACTGATCCGGCGAGCTAGCCTGCGGAAGATCGCGACCGCGTGATACCTTTCGCGCGTGATCGCCACCAACATCTGGTTCTGGGTCGCGTTCATCGCCTTCGTGCTGGCGATGCTCGCGCTCGACCTCGGCGTGTTTCACCGGGCGCCGCACGAAGTCCGGCCGCGGGAAGCCGGCATCTGGACGGCCGTGTGGGTTGGATTGGCGCTGCTGTTCGCCGCGGGCCTGTACATCTGGATCGGCAAGCAGACGGCGCTGACGTTCCTCACCGGCTACGTGATCGAGGAATCGCTCAGCGCCGACAACATCTTCGTCATGGTGCTGATCTTCGAGTACTTTCGCGTACCGAAGGCGTGCCAGCACCGCGTGTTGTTCTATGGCATCCTCGGCGCGCTCGTCATGCGCGGCTTGTTCATCGCGGCAGGTGCGGCGCTCGTCTCACGGTTCCACTGGGTGCTGTACATCTTCGGAGCGGCGCTCGTCGTGACCGGCGTGCGGATGGCGCTCAAGAAGGACGACGAGTTCGACGGGGAGCGCAGCAAGGTCGTTCACATGGTGCGCCGCGTCATTCCACTGACGACGGAGTACCACGGGAAGCATTTCTTCATCAGCGAGCGCGGCCGGCGAGTGGCGACCCCGCTGTTGCTCGTGCTGATCCTGGTGGAGTTCACGGACCTGATCTTCGCGATCGACTCGATCCCGGCGATCTTCGGCGTGACGACGGACCCGTTCATCGTGTTCACGTCGAACATCTTCGCGGTGATGGGACTCCGGTCGCTCTACTTCCTCCTCGCGGCGGTCGTCGACCGGTTCCATCTCCTCAAGTACGGCCTGGCGATCATCCTCAGTTTTGTCGGCTTCAAGATGCTGACCGAGAAGTTCATCTCGATCGACATCGCGCTATCTCTGGCGATCATCCTCTCGGTGCTGGCGCTGTCGATCGTCGCCTCGATGGTCTGGCCGCAGCATGAACGGGGGACGACGGGTAAAACGCCCTAGCCGCGCCGCTCGATGGCGTCGCGCACGTCGAGCAGGATCTCGAAGTAGAGCTGCTCGCGGCGATAGGCGAAGTCGAGCGTCGCCATCTGCGAGTCGTCCTGCGTTTGTTTGGCGCGGTCGAAGGCCTCGCGATACATCTCGTCGAGGTTCTCCATGATGCGTTCGCGGGAGCGTGACATGCTGAGTTTCTCGAGGGCTGAGAGGATCAATCGCGGCGGAGACTCGTCGGCGCGCCGCTGCGGGTCGCCTTCGATCTGCTCGAGCAGATACCGGCGCGCCCGTTCCATGAGGAATCGTCGCGAATTCGGGGTGTTGTCCATTGAAGCGACCGTGAACTTAGTGACGCCCACCGAGGGGGGCAACGACTCGGCGGCTCGGCGACTCGGCGGCTCGGCGACTCGGCGACTCGGCGACTCGGCAGCGCGGCGACAGAAATCTTAGCGAGCGCGTTGTCGTTCATCGCCCATCGCCCATCGCCCATCGCCCATCGCCCATCGCCCATCGCCCGCATCTCACAGCCGATGGAACACCGCATCTTCCACGACGCGGCCATCGCGCAGATGTTCAACGACGATTCGCTCGAGGAGTGCCGGCGTGACACCGGCATACCAGACGCCTTCGGGATACACGACGACGATCGGGCCGCCGGTGCAGACGCCAAGGCACGGCGTTTCGCCGCGCTTGACGCGACGGGGACCGAAAAGCAGCCCTTCGCGCTGCAGTAGTGCCGGAAGCAGCCGGTAGAGCTCCCGCCCAGCCTGGTCGGGCGAACAAAAGCCGCCGACACAGACGAGGACGTGGCGCGAATAGGCATCCATCGAGGGCGCGAATGGTGCGGCGGACATGGGTGGACGATAAGCTAGAGCAGCGCACTTCGAGACACCGCCAACGGACGAAATGCTCGAAACAGTTCGCATCGGTAACCTCACCACCCTGCGGATGGCCAACCAGCCGGCCGGCGGGCGACCCGTGCTGCTGCTGCACGGCTACTTCGCCGACGCCACCGTGTTCGCCGACTGGCTGCCATTCCTCGCGGCGCGCGGTTTCGCGCCTGTCGCGCTCAACTTGCGCGGCCGCGCCGGAAGTCGTCCGGGCACGGAGATCGGCGGCGTATCGATCGACGACTACGTGGAGGACGCCGCGCTGGCGGCTCGCGTCCTCGGGGGCGGCCGGCCGCTCGTCGTCGGACATTCGATGGGCGGTTTGATCGCGCAGCGACTCGCCGAGCTCGATCTCGTCGAAGCGGCGGCATTGATCACGCCCGCGCCGCCGCGTGGCATTACGGTGATGACGTGGCAGCTGGCCATTAAACAACTCAAATACCTGCCGGCGATCTTTGCCTCGCGGCCCGTGCGTCCGTCGCGCGAGGACATCCGGGCGCTCGTCATGAACCGCGTGCCGCGCGACGAGCAGGACGAAGTGATCGACCGTCTCGTGCCGGACAGCGGCCGAGCGGGGCGCGAGCAATCGATCACCGGCGTAAAAGTCGACGCCTCGCGCGTGCGTTGTCCGCTGCTCGTCATTGCCGCCGAGGACGACAAGTTCATTCCGGCGAAAACGGTCGCCCGAGTCGCGCGCCGGTATGGTGTTCCGGCGCGCGTGATGCCGGGCCACGGACACATGATCGTGCTGGAACCGGGATGGCAGGAAGTTGCCGGAATCGTCGCCGACTGGTTCGCCGCCATGCCGGCGCGACCCGCGAACCAACCGGTCGCGCCGTGACTATGTTTCGCGCAGCACTTTACGAGGATTGACCGCCGTGCCCGAGCTCGATCCGGCCATCGCCGCCAAGGGGTATGTTCATCCCGAGGCGCTCGTGAGCACCACGTGGCTCGCCGAGCATCTCGATGATCCGTCGCTGCGTATTCTCGAGAGCGACGAAGACGTGCTGCTCTACGACACCGGGCACATTCCAGGCGCCTTCAAGATCGATTGGCATGCCGATCTGAACGACGCGCTCGTCCGCGATTATCTGTCCACCGAGAAGTTCCAGGAGCTGCTCCGCTCACTCGGCGTCGACGAGTCGACGACCGTGGTGTTTTACGGCGACAAGAACAATTGGTGGGCGGCGTATGCTTTCTGGGTATTCCACCTGTTCGGCTTCACTAACGCCAAGCTGCTCGACGGCGGCCGGATCAAGTGGGAACAGGAAGGACGGCCGATGACGACCGACCGGCCGGCGGCGCCGCGGCAGTCCGGGTACGTAGCGAAGGCCCGCGAGGACGGCACGATCCGGGCGTTCATGAGCGACGTGCGCGCACATCTTGGAAAGGGCAAGCTCGTCGACGTCCGCTCGCCCGACGAGTACACCGGCAAGAAGCTCCACATGCCGGAGTACCCACAGGAAGGCGCGTTGCGCGGCGGACACATTCCGACGGCGAAGAGCATTCCCTGGGCGCGCGCCGCGAACGCCGACGGCACCTTCAAATCGGCGGGGGAGCTTCGTGCTATCTACGAGCAGGAGCAGGGATTGTCGTCCCGCGACGACGTGATCGCGTATTGCCGGATCGGCGAGCGATCGAGCCATACCTGGTTCGTGCTCCGCTACCTACTTGGCTATGACAAAGTCCGTAACTACGACGGCAGCTGGACCGAGTGGGGGAACGCCGTCCGCGCTCCCATCGAAAAATGAGGAATCGCTAATGGGTGCTTCGACGCAGGAATTCGCGGTTCCACCCGGCCCCAGCGGTCCGGTCATCACGCGCAGCGAGATCTCGTGGCGCGGCGATCGCTCCTTCGACGCCGGTCCCGCCGGACGTCAGCATGTCATCGACGGGGCGGCAAAGGCCGCGCCGGGCCCTGTGGAAACGCTCCTCAGCACCGTCGCCGCCTGCTCGAGCCTCGACGTCATCGACATCCTCGCCAAGCGACGAACGCCGGTCGAGAAGCTGAGCGTGCACGTGACGGCGGAGCGCCGGCCTGAATTCCCGCGCCGGATCATGCGCCTGGAAGTCGAGTTCCGCGTAGACGGCCTTGAGATCGAACGGGAGCACGCCGAGCGCGCGATCCAACTGTCGTTCGAGCGCTACTGCTCCGTGGCGTCGTCACTAGCGCCCGACATCGTGATCGAAACGCGCCTGACCCTGAACGGCGAAACCGAAGGCCCAACGCGCCAAAAGGTCTGGCGTCCGACAATTTAAATCCGTGGTCATCCTCCGCTAACGAAGTGAGCGGAGGATCTGCTGTCCTTATTCGGTAACTAGACCGGGATAATAGATCCCCGGGCGCTTCGCGCCCGAGGATGACAGCTAGGGGCAGAAGCCCGCGTCGGCCAGCGCGTCCAGCACCCGCGCGCGGATGTGCCAGGGGGCGACGCCGGGGCGCGGGCGGATCGACCGCATCGCGTCGCGATAGTCGATCTGAAAGCGCTCGAAGCCGGCGCAATGCGGGCATTCGACCAAGTGGAGCCGAAGGGCGCTCAATTCGTCGCTATGCAACTGATCGTCGAGATGATCCCAGACTTGCCGGATCACCTCGACGCACGCAGCCGGAACGGCTTCTGAAATGGTTTCAGGCATTTCGTCGCTGCTCGACTAGCGCCGGCCGGATATTGAATCCGGCATCCTTGGCGTAGTCGAGCAATTGCTCCTGCATCAAGCGTCGTCCTCTGAACAGCCGGGAACGAACCGTACCAATCGGCACGCCGAGTAACTCGGCGGCCGCCTCGTACGATTGATCCTCCACGTCAACAATAATCAGCGTGGACCGGAATGGTTCCGGGATTCTGGTCAGGGCGTCGTTGATGGCGGGCCCGAGGTCCAATCGAGAGAACATATCCTCGAGGCCCTCCCGCACGGCGGTCGCGTAAACGACCCCACCGGCGGCGGCGTCCGCGTCGGTCGCTTCGAGCTCGACCGTGGGACGGGCCCGCTCGCGCGAACGCAGGAACACATTGCGACAAATGGTGAACAGCCAACGCCGGCAGTCGCTGCCCGGCAGGTACGTGTGCCACGACCGATAGGCACGCAGGTAAGTGTCCTGAACCACGTCGTCGGCGTCGGATTCGTCCCGCGTCAGCGACAGGGCAAAGCGGTAGACGTCATCGATCCACGGGAGGGCTTCCCGTTCGAACGCCAAGTCTCGGTCCCGAGATACAGAATGAGTAGATGACACGCAAGTGAGTAGTTGACGCGTCAAGTATATACCGCCAATAACCGGAAAGCGAGGGGGCTTGATGGGTTGGCCTCCCATGACGTATTAACTCGCGAACCAGTTTTTCAAGTCAACCCACCGCCGCGCCGAATCGGTTAAGTGGGCCATTCCACACTTAACCGCCCGGCGAGTTGGGTCCGCGCCCCACCCCCGCCCCGCCCCATCTGTGACGCGTCAACGCAAAGACGAACTTCGCCACCATCAGGACCGGATGGCGACTGTCGGCGCTACCTTGGCCGGCGTCGCCCACGAGTTGAACAATCCACTCGCGGCGATCGTTGGATTCTCGCAGCTCCTCCTCAAGAAATCGTGGCCCGACGATGACCGCGTGGCGCTCGAAGCGATTCACCACGAAGCCACGCGCTCGGCCGCGATCGTCAAGGATCTGCTCGCGCTCGTTCGCAAGCGCAGCCTGACCGGACGCGTGCCGACGGACCTCAACGACATCGTTTCGTACATCGCGCGCACGCGGCGGTACACCCTCGAGACCGCGGGGATCACCTGCGTTCTCGAGCTCGATCCCCGACTGCCCCAGGTGCACGGCGAACGGACACAGCTCGAGCAGGTCGTTTTGAATTTGCTGAACAACTCCGAGCAGGCATTGCGCGCGAACGTCGATGCGCCAAAGCGCTCCCAGGTGGGAGGCCGGATCACCATTCGCACGCGACGCGACGGCGGCCAGGTGGTGCTCGAGGTCGAGGACGATGGTCCGGGCATCCCCGACGACATGCAGAACGACATCTGGAATCCGTTCTGGACGTCGCGCACGGGTGGAGGAGGCGAAGGGACCGGACTCGGTCTGGTGATCGTTCGAGACATCGTGGCGGATCACAGCGGCGTCGTGGCGCTCGACGAAAGCGCCGACGGCGTCACGCGCTTTTCCGTCCGGCTTCCCGCCTCCGCCGAAAACGCGCCGGCGGATGTCGAGGAGCAGGCGTCCCGACCGCTCGACGTGCTCGTCGTCCATCTCGGCGCCACGGAAATGACGTTCGTCGAGCGATTCCTGTCGGCGCGCGGGCACGCGGTGACGAACGCGAAGGGCCCGGATGCCGCTCTGCAATTGGCGTCACGAACCACCTTCGACGCCGTCGTTTGCGACGGAGGACTCACGAGCACAGACGGGGCCTTGGTGACCGCGTCGCTGCGCGCCCTTCCCGGTTGCGCGCGGGCGCGCTTCGTCGGCCGTCCGAACGACATCGAAGAACTCCGACGATTGGTCGAGCGCGATTGAGCCGGCCATCCACGCGCACGTCGGTGATCGCGGCGTTCGCCGCGGTCTACGTCGTCTGGGGCTCCACGTACCTGGCGATTCGGTACGCGGTCCAAACAATGCCACCGCTACTCATGGCCGCAGCGCGCTTTTCCGTTTCCGGCGCGATGCTCTACGCGTGGGCGCGCATGAGAGGCGCGCCGCGACCGACTGCCGTGGAGTGGCGCGTCGCGGCGCTTACGGGAATTCTCATGCTCTGCCTGGGCAACGGATCCGTCGGCTGGGCCGAGCAACGGATCCCGTCGGCGCTCGCGGCGCTCATCGTCGCCGTCGTTCCGCTGTGGATGGTGGTGTTCGATTGGGTAATGCCCGGCGGTGAACGACCGACGCTCGGCGAGATCGCCGGTGTCCTCGTCGGGCTCGGCGGCCTCGTGGTGCTCGTGGGACCGGACAGCATCGACGCAAGCGGCCCGGTTGATGTCGTCGGCGCGCTGGTGCTCGTCGCGGCGTCGATGGCGTGGGCGTTCGGATCCGTCTACAACAAGCGAGGCGCGCGTCCGGAGTCGGCGACGATGTCGACCGGACTGCAGATGCTCGGCGGCAGTGTCGCGCTGGTGGCAAGCGGATTGGCGCTCGGCGAAGGACATCGCGTGTCGCTGGCGAACATCTCCGCGGCCTCGTGGGCGGGATGGTTGTATCTCGTCACCTTCGGATCGCTGATCGGCTTCACGGCGTACATCTATTTGCTGAAGGAAGTGAGCCCGGCAAAGGCATCGACGTACGCGTACGTGAATCCCGTCGTCGCACTCGTATTGGGATGGGCGATCGCCGGCGAGTCGATCACCGCTCGGACGCTGGTCGCCGCGGCGATCATTCTCGGCGGGGTCGCGCTGATCACGGTCGCGCGGCAGCCGAAAGGTGCTAGCAGCTCGGCTGCTCGGCAGCTCGGCAGCTCGGCGGCGCCACCGAGTAGCCGAGGCGCCGAGTAGCCGAGAAGCCGAGAAGCCGAGAAGCCGAGCTGCCGAGTAGCCTGAGCCCGTCCGGGCGCGCTTTCCAGGGCACACGCTTTGCCCGACGGATTGGCGTCAGGAGATGCCATGCCGAGAAAACAGGCGACACGCAAACGCGTCAGGCGCGAGAAGCCGCTGTCGGAGTACAAGCGTAAGCGAGATTTCGCGAAGACCGCGGAGCCGGCGGGCGCACCCGTAAAGCGCGGATCGCGACGCAAACTGCACTTCGTCGTGCAGAAGCACGCAGCCAGCCATCTCCACTTCGATTTTCGCCTCGAGCTCGACGGCGTGATGAAGAGTTGGGCGGTGCCGAAAGGCCCGAGCTACGATCCGTCAGTGAAACGACTCGCCATGGAGGTGGAGGATCACCCCATGGAGTACAACACCTTCGAGGGGACGATTCCCAAGGGTCAGTACGGCGGCGGAACGGTGATGCTGTGGGATCGCGGCACGTACGACGCGGAGGACGGAGGCGGCGAGGAATCGCTTCGTGACGGTTACGAGCGCGGTGACCTCAAGATCGTGCTGCACGGCGAGCGGCTGCAGGGCGGCTGGGTGCTCGTACGCATTCGCCGCAATGAGGGCGGGCGTCGCCAGTGGCTTCTGATCAAGCACCGCGACGAGATGGCGACGTCGAAGTTCGACGTCGTCGCGACCGTGGAAACGTCGGTGAAAAGCGGGCGCACGATGGAGGAGATCGCGACGCGGCGCGGGCGCGTCTGGCAGAGCAACCGCGACGGAGGCGGCGGCGACGAGGACGAAACGCCGGCTACTCGCCGGAAAAAACCGGCGGCCGCTTCTCGGAAAAAGCGCGCAGCGCCTCGGCGGCGTCGGGCGACGCGAAGCACGTCTTGATATACGCGAGCTCTCGCTCGAGCTGCTCGGTGAGCGTCGCGTCGAAGCTCGCGGCGAGGAGTCGCTTGGTGAGCGCGAACGCAACCGGAGGCCCAGCCGCGAGGCGCGCCGCGTACGCTCGGACGTGATCCGCGAAGGCCTCGTCGGGGATCACCGCGGACGCCAAGCCGATTCGCTCTGCTTCGGCGGCATCGACGTCGCGCCCCGTCAACAGAATCTCAGCGGCGCGCGACGCGCCGACGAGGCGCGGAAGGAAGTAGCTCACGCCCGTGTCGGGGCTCAGCGCACGACGAATGTAGCCCGCCGTGAGGCGCGCGCTCGACGCGACCAACCGAATGTCCGTGGCGAGCGCAAGCCCGAATCCCGCGCCCGCGGCTACTCCATTGACGGCGGCGATGACCGGCTTCTCACACGAGACGAGCGTCGTGACCCAACGACCAACCCAGGCGAGCGGGTCGAGCCGTTCGCTGCGCGTCGACTCCGGCAGCCGCGGAGGCGACGAGATGTCCAGACCGGAGCAGAAGCCGCGGCCTGCTCCGGTGATCACCACGACGCCGACGTCGTCCGCCCGCGAGGCTTCGTCGATGGCGCGGGGAAGCGCATCGGCGAGCTCTGGATCGATCGCGTTCAGACGCTCCGGCCGATTGAGCGTGATCGTGCGGACGCCGCCCGCGGATTCGATGAGGATCGGCGGCATGTCAGTCGAGCAGGCTGGCCGGCATGATGCTCTTCGCGCCGAATTTTTCACGAACCCGGTCGACGGTTCTCGCCAGCGTGCGATCCCGTTCCGTCTCGGCGAGAGGGGCGTCGTCACGCTCGAAGAGCGTGAGCTGATCGGCGGTGGCGTCGGCGGCGAGCGACGAAAGAGAGACTCCAACGAGACGCGCCGGCACACGCCGCGCCCGACGCAACCGTGCCAGGAGTCCCCTCGCGGTCGCGAACACGACGCGGTCCGACATCACGGGCATGTCGAGCGTGCGACTCGCTTGCCGCGTCTTGAAGTCGTGATCGCGCAGCTTGATCGTCACCGTGCGCGCGGCCAAGCCATCGCCACGCAAATCCGCCGCCGCGCGCGTGACGAGCGCGAGCAGCTCGCGAGCCAGGGACACGTCGTCATTGATGTCGACAGGGAATGTCTCGTCGCGGCTGATGCTCTTCGCGTCGCCGTGGCCCTCCACTTCGCTGGCGTCGAGGCCGCGCACGCGGCGGTAAAGCCACTCGGCTTCGCGCGGTCCGAGCCATTGCGTCAGCGTCGGTACGTCGTACTGAAGCACGTCCGGCACACGACGCATGCCGAGCCGCGCCAGCCTTTCCTGGAAGCGGGGGCCGACGAGCGGGATGTCCGCGAGATCGAAGGTCTCGAGGAACCGGCCTTCGTCGCCTGGATCGACGACGTGAACGCCCGTGGCGTTCGTACCGGGCTTTGGCTTGGCGCGTTCGACGGCGAGCTTCGCGACAAGCTTCGACGTTCCCCCGCCGATGGAGATGGCGAGCGACGTCTCAGCGCGCACGGCATCGCGAATGCGGCGCGCCGACTCGGCGAGCGGCTCGTTGTAGAGCGCTTCGGTGCCGCCGAGATCCATGTACCACTCGTCGATGCTGGCGCCTTCGACGACCGGGGCGTAACGCTCGAGCACCGAGCGAATCTCGTGGCTCTTCTCGCCGCAAACACGTCGCGGAACCGGTACGCACATGGCGTCGGGGCAGAGGCGCAGCGCGCGGGAGATGGGCATCGCCGACCGCACCCCGAACTTTCGGGCCTCGTACGACGCGGAACAGACCACGCCACGACTTTCCCGCGTGCCCCCAACGATCAGCAGCCGCGCCTTGCCCGCGCCTTCCGGGTCCACCATTCGGGCGATGGCCACGAAGAACGCATCGGCGTCGCCGAGGAGAATCCGTCGCGCGCTCATCGGACGTGAAGATCCTCGACGAAGCGCGAGCCTTCACTGTAGCGGGTTATGCCGAGCGTCCGGGCCATGATCTCGCCGACGACGCCGGCGACGTGATCGCGGTATTCGTCGTCCGTCATCCCGTCGCTGGGAGAGCTGTTCTCGACTACGTGATCGATGACCGCGCCGGGTGTCTCGAGATAGCCTTCGTCGGCGTCGCCGACCGGGACGCCGAACTCGTCTTCGACGGCGGCGAAGAATTCGTCGAGTGCCCAGCTCACGCAGCGCCCACCGGATCGGTTGGGATCATGATCGTTTGCAATGTCGTCGCGCCGCTTCCCCCGAGCAACAGTTGCCGCGCGGCGAGGGATCGAGCAGTATTATTCCCTCTGACATGGCCTCGATTCGCAAGCCGGCGTCGTCCCCGCCCGCGACCGGCTCGGCGGCCGGCGATCTTCCGCTTGGCAGCGCCGCCGACGCACCGCACGGATCTCGACCCGAACAGGTCTACACGCGACTGCGCGATCTGATCGTGCAGGGCTTGTTGTCGCCTGGGAGTCGAATTGTCGAGACGGAGATCGCGACACGCCTCGGTGTGAGCCGCACGCCGGTTCGCGAGGCGCTGCAGCGGCTGCAGCAGGAAGGCTACGTCAACGGGTCGCCCGGCGCGCAGCAATCGAGATTGACCGTCGCGCCGCTGACGCGCGACGACGTTTACGAGTTGCTCAACATCGTCGGCGCGTTGGAGGGCATGGGGTCTCGCGGGGCCGGCTTGCTGCCACCCACCGAGCGCCACGCTCTCGCGCGCGAGCTACGCAGCCTGAACGCGGAGTTTCAGCGTGCCGGCAAGGCGGTGCCGATCGATCACGGAAGTCTGTACGACGCCGACGAGCGCTTTCATCGGCGTATTGTCGAGGCGAGCGCCGGGCCGCGCCTGCTCGCTCTCCACGACGCGGTGAAGCCCCAGGCCGAGCGCTACATCCGCATGTACATCAGCATGCTCACCGGCGACATCCGAACGTCGGTGTACGAGCACGACCTGATCATCGCGTCGATCGACGAGGGGCGCGCGGACGACGCGGAGCTCGCGGTGCAGGTCAACTGGCGGCACGCCGCCGATCGCCTGAGCAAAGTGATCGCGGTCGCCGGCGAACGCGGCTCCTGGTAGTCGTTACTTCAGGCCGTCGAGCGCTTTCTTCGCCTCGGCGTTCTTCGGATTGATCTGCAGCGCCAGCTGGTACTCGGCGCGCGCCGCGTCCTTCTTGGATTGTGCTCCGTAGATGTCACCGAGCCATTGGTGAGCGGCGCTGAGATTCTGCGGGGGCGCGTCCTTCGGTGGCGCGGACAGCCACTGCTTGATCTCACGTTCCGCGCGATCATTCTCGCCGCCAAGCTTGAGGTTCCATCCGATCAACAGATGCGCGTTGGGCGCGTCCGGCTTCGCGTGTAACAGTTTCTCGTAGGTGGACACGGCGTCCGCGTACCGCTTCTGCCGCCGATAGAAGTTTCCGAGCGAGTTGTAGCCGAGCGCGCTGTCGGGAGCCGCGACGACAACCGCATTGAACTCGCGCTCGGCACCGGCGACGTCCTTGTCCTTTTCGAGCAGCGCCGCCATCTCGAGGTGTCCGCGAATCGCGTCGAACGTGCCGATCTCGCGTGCCTGCTCCTTCGCTTTGTCCATGCTGCCGCCCATGACACCGGGCGCCTGCGAATAGAACTGGATCAACCCGTGCCGTGCTTCCCACGACTTGGGATCCAGTTCGACCGCCTTGTCGAATTCACTTTTGATCCGGCGCGCGAGAAAGGGGAGCTTGAGCTTATTGGTGTGCGACGCCTGCTCGCCGAGCGCATTGCCGAGCCAGAGGTGGTGCGCTGAAGATTTGTCGTTTGCCTTGACGGCCTTCTCGAACCACTCGATCGCGTCGGGCGCCTTGTCCATCGCGACGTAGACCATCCCCATGCAATGAAGCGCCGCGTCATCGGACGGGTTCTTCTTCAGAGCGGCGTCCAGTTCGCCCCGCGCCTCGTCGTACTTCTTGTCGTCGATGAGCTTCTGACTCGAGGCGTTACACTGCGCATCCAATCGCGCGGCGGCGATGGCGAGCAACGCGAATGAGGCGAGATGAGGACGCATCGGTGTTGCCCGCAGGGTGGTGGCGCCGGTTCGTACGCCACCGAGCCCAAAAAGATTCCTTAACTCGCCACACCGAGCAGTCAGCGCTCTTCGGCGAGCTCCGTGAGCAGCTTCACGTAGCTGTCGTAGCGTTCGGCGTCTATGGTCCCACCACGCACTGCGTTGGTGACGGCGCAATCCGGCTCCGCCATGTGCCGGCAGTCGGCGAATCGGCACTGATCACGTAGCCCGCGGATCTCCGGAAAGCAGCGGTCGAGCTCCTCGGCCGGGACCGACCAGAGACCGATCTCGCGAAGCCCTGGTGTGTCGATCACGTAGCCGTCCGCCTCGGTGAGCAATGGCAGCATCGCGGCGCCGACGGTCGTGTGACGGCCCTTGTTCACCGACTCACTGATCGCGCCGACCCGAAGATTCGACCCCGGGAAGAGCGCGTTGAGCAACGACGATTTCCCCACGCCGGACGGCCCGGTTACAACGGAACGACGGCCACTGAAGACCGAGCGGAGCTCGTCGAGCGCCCGACCGTCCTTCACACTCGTGTAATGGACCGCATAGCCCACGCGCTCGTACACGTTGAACCGTTCGCGCGCCGCATCGTCACCGACGAGGTCCACCTTGTTGATGACGATGCGCGGCGTCAGCTCGTTGCTCTCGGCAATGACGAGGAAGCGATCGAGCATGCGGCGATGCGGCTCGGGCTTGGCGGCGGCGAACATGACGACCACCTGGTCGACGTTCGCGGCGACGATCCGTTCGCCCTGCCCTCCGCCCGGTGCGCGCCGCGCCAGCTTCGACCGGCGCGGGAGAATCTCGGCAATCGCCCACGCGCCGCCGCGCTCCGCTTCCTCGAGCAGCACATCGTCGCCCACCGCGAGCTTCGCGGTCTTCGACGCGGACAACACGGTGTCTCGCCGGAGCGAGCCGTCGGCCCGCCGCCCGGCATTCGATTTCTTCAATCGCCCGCGCAGCGATGCCTCGATGGTGTCCCCATGTTCGGTTCGCACGCGCCAGACGCCGCCCGTTCCGCCGACGACGACGCCGGAAACCAATGACCCGCTCGTCATGCGTCGCTCTCGTCGTTCATGGCGTCCCACCAGCGACGTTGCGGCTCCCCGCCTCGCTGCTGCGCGATCAATTCGTCGAGCAATGCTTTCACGTCAGTGAGCGGCGTGCGTCCGAGCTGATCGAGCGCGTCTCGCTCCGTGGCGCCCGTCGCGAGGTAGCTGCTCTCGAGGTGGCCCTCGGGCGTCTGCGCGCCAAGCCGGGCCCATTTGACGAAGAGAATGAACGCCGCCCATGGCAAGGCCTGGTCGGATGTCTCCTCGGCCATCAGCTCGACGCTGTACGAGAAGCCGTCACTCCCCTCGAACGCCGCGGGCCGGTCGTGCACCGCGGCGTAGCCTCCGATCGTGGACTCGTCACCCTTCGAATGATCCGCCGGCCGGAAGCGCGCGTGGCTCATCACGATCTCCGGCGACGGAACATCTCGCGAACGACGTTGCCGGTGATGAAGGCGACGTTGGCGGGTCGCTCGGCGAGGCGGCGCATGAGGTAAGGGTACCACTGCGTACCGAACGGAACGTACACGCGCATTCGGTAGCCTTCACGGACGAGCGCCTCCTGCACGTCGCGGCGGACGCCATACAACATCTGGAACTCGAACCGGTCGGTGTCCACGCCGTGCTCTGAAACGAATCGCTTGCATTCGGCGATGATCGCCGGATCGTGCGTCGCGACGCCCGGGTAGTTGCCCTGCTCGAGCAGGCGGTGCATGCATTTCACGAAGTTGTTGTCGACTTCCTGCTTTTCCGGAAACGCGACGGCCGCTGGTTCCTTGTACGCGCCCTTGCACAATCGAACGCGACATCGGAGCTGGATCGCGCGCTCGACATCCGACGCCGTCCGATAGAGGTAACTCTGCAGCACGATCCCGACGTTCTCCTTGTACGCGGGATAGAGACGGTCCTCGAAGAGGCGCAGCGTTCGCTCCGTGTACGCGCTGGATTCCATGTCGAGGCGAACGAAGCTGCGATAGCTTTGCGCGCGTCCGAGCACGTCGTGCATGATCGCGACGCAGAGCTCCTCGGAAATGTCGAGGCCCATCGCCGTGAGCTTGACCGAGACGTTCGCGTCGAGCCTCCGCTCCTGAATGCGATCGAGGATGCGCAAGTACTCGCGGCACGCGGCGCGCGCTTCTCGCTCGTTGGTCACGCTTTCGCCGAGCAGGTCGAGCGAGGCGCTAATGCCCTTCTTGTTGAGTCCTTCGACCGCGTTCAGTGCTTCGTCGAGCGTCTCTCCGGCGACAAAGCGTCGCGCTAAGCGCTTGGCCAACCCGTTGTTCCGCACGAACCGAAAAACGCGCGGCTGGTTCGAGAGATACAACAAGGTCGACCGAAGCATCAGTTGCGAGCGGGTTTGGCGCGGAAGGTCGCCGGCTTCACCACGCGGACTACCGGGAAATCGGCGTGCGCCGCGAGGATCCCGTCAAAAAAGCTCCACTGCGCCAAACCGTCCTCGCTTTCGGGCTCGAGGAGATAGAACGCGGCGAGTCCGCGCGGCTGTCCGGCGCTCACAACGTAGCTGCCCGCGGGCAACGAACGCGTCGCCGGAGCAGACCATTTTCCGGTGACGTCCTTGAGCATGCGCGGCGTCTCGGAACGCCCGCGCTCGATCACGCTGTCGACGGCGAATGACTGAGCCGTGACCCTCGCGGGTGCGTCGAGGCGCTCGACCCGGATGCCGTGGATCGCGAGGATCGGCAGAAGGACGCGCGCCGCCGCCGAGTCGAAGGCGTAGGCGAACGGCAGCGTGCTGGTGAGCGTCGGCGTGAAGCTGGCCATCACCGGCATGCGGACGAGCTTCACGATGCCTGTGCGTTGGCGCGCGCCGCCCAACCCTGCTTCGCGCTTCGTGCTGTCGGTGAGCGGAACGATCTGCTCGACGCGCACGTCTTCGATGCGCGTCGTGTCCATGCGCGACTTGAGTGAAAGTCGCGGCGCGCCGGCCGGTTGCCGCGCCCACGCGGCAACGTTAGCGTCGCCTTTCGCCTCGAGGGCGAGGATCTCGCGTTTGTGCTCGGCGAGATACGAAAGAAGCTCACCGACGAAATCGTAGGTCGACGCAACCCGTCGCGCGAACGGATCGTGCGAGAACGCTTCGCTGAGCACGGCGAGGCGATTCCGCAAACCGTAATAGTTCGTTCCGTATCGAGAGAGCGACTCATACGTCGAGAACGCCCAGCCGCTCGATGGAATCGAGTCGGCGATCATCTGCTCGAGCGACGGACCGCGACCTCCGCCGAATCCGCCACCCCCACCCCCACCCCCACCGCGCGCGCCGCGACCCGCGCTGTCGCCAGGTGCCGCGCTCGGCGGCGGAGCACCGCGTCCGCGACCGGCTCCCCCCCCGCCGCGCGTCGCGCCGGGACGACTGAAGTCGCCGTAGTCCTGCACGTAGAAGCCATGACGGTCGAGCATCCGCTGCCGGATCTCGGCGAGCATCTTCGTGGTGTATGGAAGAACGTTCACCGCCGTAGGCGTGAGCGGCGGCGCATACGTGAGCGCGTAGCCGTGAATGCTGCCGTCGGTGGTGTGGAGATCCATGAACAGATCCGGATCCCACTTGTTGAGCATCGCGAAGGCGCCCTTGGTCTCCGGCGCGTCGGCGCCGATGTAGTCGCGATTCAGGTTCCAGCCGGACGCGTTCTGTCTCGTCCCGACAAGCTCGGGCCCGTTCTGTGCGCCGCGATTTCTCGCCTGCGGCCCCCACTTCTCGTTGCCGTCGGCGTTGTAGATCGGCTGGACGATCAACACGATTGAGTCGAGCACGTTCTTCTTCTTGTCGAAGACGAGGTCGCGCAACATCGATTGCATCGCCTCTTTGCCTTCGACTTCGCCGGCGTGGATGTTCGCCTGGATGTACGCGATCGGCCGTCCCGCGCGGCGCGCTTCGGCGGGCGTGGTGATCAACGGCCGCGACGCGATCACGTACGGCAGCTCGCGTCCTTCGATCGTCTTCCCGATCGACCCGGTGGAAATCTTCGCGCCGAGGAGCTTCAGCGAATCGATGAACGCGACGACGTCTTCGTAGTGCGACGTCTCGATGAAGTTGGTGCGTTCGGCCCGAGTGAGCGGGCGCTTGCCGGCGTAGCTCTGCTGATTGTACCGGCTTTTGGACGGAATGGAGTAGTTGTCAACGGGCTGCTGGGCCACAGCGGTGCTCGACGTGAGGAGCGCGCCCAGCAACAAGACGTCACAACGCATGAATGCCCCGTAGCATTAGACCGGGAATTGTACCCGATCGGCGCAGCGGGACGCTACTGTGCCGGTTTGGTCGCGGGCGGGTTACCGCGAGCGACGAGCCCGCGGGCGCGTGTCGTGGCGGCAACGGTGGGATCCGCACCGCGGTCGATGTCCGCGCGCACGTTGCGCTGAAAGAGCGCGAGATCCGGATCCTTGATGCCCGACTTGGCGAGCTGCACGACGAGCGATGTCGCCGTCGCGATCGGCACCTGTCGCCCAATCAGGTCAGTGAGCACGGCGAGGGGCATCGTGACCGGACGTTTCCCACCGGCCGATTTCACGCGCGCGAGGTCACGGTCGGACACCCCGTTATCGAGCGCCGTCGCCGCGGCCTTGATCTCGTCCGGGCTCGACGTGGCGCCGAGCACGTGGCGAGCGCTCGTCATGCGAACGGACAGCTGGTGAACGGCGAAAACGATCTTTTGGCCGTCGGAGCCCTTGGCCGCGCCCTCGAGCGCCTTATCGACGAGGGGCGCTGTTGGCAGCTTTGCGACGCGGGCCGAATCCACGATCGCATTGACCGCGACGTACGTCGGCTTGTCGAGGCGCTGGGCGAGACGGGCGTCCTGCGCGCGTGCGGTGGCGGCAGCCACAAGAAGCCCCGCCCCGGCTAGGGCGCGCCTGAACCCCCTCACCGCTGCTCTTCGACGACGATGGCCGAGTTGGTCATCCCGAAGTCGTTGTCCACGACGCGCGGTGCCGAGGGATCGGCGACCCACAAGCTGTCGTCGACCACGAACGAGTAGCGGTGGTGGCCGACCGGAACCGGGGCCATCACCGACCAAACGCCGCCGCCGCGATGCTGCGCCTGATACGCCGAGTGCGACGCGTCCCAACCGTTGAAGTCGCCGACGACCGCCACTTTCTTGGCGTCCGGCGCGACGAGGACGAACTGAACGTGCTGATCCGGCGCGACCTTTGACGGGAAAATCGCCTTGGCGATCGGCTTCGCCGCGCGATCGATATCGTCGGACACGTGCCAGAGACCGACGAGCGCGAAGACGACGAGCGACGCGGCGACCAGCGACGCGCCGAGCGGACTCACCGTGATCGTGCGCGGCATCGACCAGCGCCGCCAGAAGGAGAGGCGCGAGTGCTTCGGCAGGTCGCGCACCGCGCGCATCACGCGCTCGTTGAACGACGCATCGATGCGAACCGGTTCACGCAGGGCTCGCGCGACGTCTTTGATTTTCACGTTGTCATCGTCACGCACTATGCACCTCACTCAGCAGCTCGCGAAGGCGATCACAGGCGCGCATTACGCGCATCTTGAGCGCCGACACCCCGACTCCCGTGAGCCGCGACATTTCGTCGTAACCCAGCTCCTCCACGTACTTCAACAGAAAC
>Ga0068856_100000926_pt1 | contig 31441 bp, 22 predicted proteins | sample KBSCornC62_FD_66595 | JGI IMG/M metagenome (GOLD analysis project Ga0068856, IMG submission 66595) | Corn rhizosphere microbial communities from Kellogg Biological Station, Michigan, USA - KBS Corn C6-2 | ecosystem: Host-associated > Plants > Roots > Rhizosphere > Soil ... | reverse complement strand
CTCCATGGTCAGCGAATCCGCGGCCTTGGAGGCCGACGCCGGTTCCCGTCAGGAGAAGCGCTTGCAGGAAATCTGTGATTCCTCCCGGCAACTGACGCGCACGATGGAGGAGATTGTCTGGGCTCAGGATCCGAAGCGGGATTACCTAGACAACCTGGCAGACTATTTCTCCTCGTTCGCGACGAACCTGCTCGCCGGCAGCCGGGTCGCGTGCCGCCTGGACATTCCGGTGGACCTGCCGGCCATCCCGCTGGAGGCCCAGAAACGACACGAACTTTTCCTGGTCTTCAAAGAATCCCTGAACAATGTCATCAAACACGCCGCCGCCACCGAAGTTCGCATCTCGCTGACCTGGTTAAATAATACAATCCATTTGAACATCGAGGACAACGGGCGCGGGTTCAAAGTGCCGGATGCAGCGGCAAGCAAAGGTAACGGCCTCCCCAACATGCGGAACCGCTTGCAACGCGTGGGCGGCCGCGTGGTCATCCAAAGCGAACCCGGGCGTGGCACCCGGATTGAAATCGTGTTGCCTGTTAATTCCCAGCCCGAGGAAAGACGCCTATGAACATCGGAATTTCCGTGGTGGAAGACGACAAGACCTTGCGCAACGCTATCAAGGAATGGATTGCCAGCGACAAACGCCTCAAGATCGTCAGTGAACACGGCAATGCCGAGGAAGCGGTTGTGCAACTGCCGGCCAAGGCGCCCGACGTGGTGTTGTCGGACATCAACCTGCCGGGCATGAGCGGAATCGAGTGCGTGCGCCAGTTGAAAGCGCGCATGCCCAAGACGCAGTTCCTGATGCTGACGGTTTATGACGATGCCGAGCGCATCTTTCAAGCGCTCGCGGCGGGCGCCACCGGGTATCTGGTCAAGCGCGCCTCGCGCCAGGAACTGCTGACGGCCATCGTGGACATTCACCGGGGCGAATCGCCCATGAGCAGCGGCATCGCCCGCAAGATCGTGAAGTCATTCCAAAGGTCCGAACCCGCCGCCTCGGCCGCGGATAAACTCGCCCCGCGCGAACGGCAGGTGCTGGAGTTGCTCGCCCAAGGACATCTCTACAAAGAAATCGCCGATCAACTTCAGTTGAGCGTGCCCACCGTGAATTGTTACATCCGCAGCATTTACGAGAAACTGCAGGTTCATTCACGCGCCCAGGCCGTGGCGAAGTTTTTGCAGGTTTAAACCGCAGCTCACGACAGGCGGGGCGCGCCCGCCGCCTCGGTCTCTTCCTTCGCAGGCGATTTTCCCCGTTAATTTTGACGGGTGGCTGAGTGTGGGGGAGACACCTAAGATACGTGCAGTGAAACACCCGCGCCTGCTGCAATCGCGTTGGTTGCATTCTTCCAGCTCCGGCACAGATCGCCAGCGATCACTATGCGATGAATGCTTCCGGCGTCTGACGGGGAGCGAGCGATTGGAATGCTCGGGTGTCGCGCCGCGCTATTGATCAATCTCAACATGCCTAAAGTCAACTTAACTCATCTGGATCTGGCCTTCATGGCCATCTATATCCTGGTGCTGGTCGCGTGGGGACTGTTTCATTCGCGGCGCAAGAGCGCAGAGGACTATTTTCTAGGCGGTCGTGGTATGACGTGGCCCTTGATTGGCCTGTCCATGTTCGCCATGGTGGTATCGAGTTCCTCGCTGGTCGGCTGGTCGGGCGATGCCTACAGCACCGGCATCTCCGTCTTCAACTACGGCATTTCGGCCGCCATCATCCCGACAATTTTCTTTATCGTCTTCTTCCTCCCGTTTTACCTGCGCAATAAGATCTTCACGCTGCCGGAGTTTCTTGAGGGTCGTTACGATGCGCGCAGCCGGTATTACCTCTCCGGCATTACCGTCATCGGCTACACCTTTGCCGATGCCGCGGTGACGCTCTATGCCGGGGCGCTGATGATGAAGATGGTCTTTCCCGGCCTGGATCTGAATGTGCTCATCTGGGGTCTGGCAATCCTTGCCGCGTCCTACACGGTCATCGGCGGGCTTTCCGCGGTGATGTGGGTGGACATGATCCAGTCCTGCGTGCTGATCGGCGGCTCCATTCTGCTGACCTTCACCGCCTTTAGCAAAGCGGGCGGCTGGTCGGCGGTGATGCACGCGGCGCCTCCGGATCATCTCAGCCTGATTCGTCCCATCAACGATCCATCGGTCCCCTGGCCCACGCTGTTCATCACGCTGCCGATGCTGGGATTTTATTTTTGGGGGCTGAGCCAGGCCATGGTGCAGCGCACGCTGAGCGCCCGCGATATCAACCACGGTCGTTGGGGCAATCTCATGGCCGCCGCGCTCAACTTTGCCATTTTCTTCATCATGGTGCTGCCCGGTCTGGCGGGCCGGGTGCTCTTTCCCAATCTGGAAAAGCCCGATCAGGTCTATCCCAAACTGGTATTTGAGATTCTGCCGCCGGGAGTCACCGGCATTGTCGTGATCGGCTTTATTGCAGCGATGACGTCCACGCTCTCTTCCATCCTGAATTCCGCCCAGACCCTCGTCACCATGGACATCGTTTCCAAGCTACGCCCTAACATGGACAGCAAAGCCCAGGTGCGGGCGGGGCAGATCGCGGGATTCATCATCATCATCATTGCCGCACTCTGGGCGCCCCAAATCCAGAAGTTTGATTCCCTCGTCAAATACTTCCAGCAATTGCTTTCTTACATGGCGCCGCCCGTGGTGGCCGTGTTTCTCGCGGGACTGTTCTGGAAACGGGCCAGCGCCACCGGCGCCTTTGCGGGATTGCTGTCCGGCTTGGGCATGGCCGTGCTGCTCCTGCTGTTCATCAAACAGACGCCACTCGCCCACTGGCACTTCCTTTACGTTGCGCCGGTCATCTTTGTCGTGTCACTGGTGATTGTGGTGTCGGTTAGCCTGGTCACGACACCGCCCAGCGCGCGGGCCGTGGAACGATTCGTGTGGAAAGCCGCCTTCTTCCGCGCCGAGACCGAGGAACTGGACGCGTTGCCCTGGTTCAAAAACTACCGTGTGCTGTCCATCATCCTGCTCATTTTCACCGTCGCATTCGTGATTATCTGGCGCTGAACATTCATCTTTTATGAAGCTCGAAAAATACTCCGGCAATCCGATTCTCTCGCCCAACCCAAAGCAATCCTGGGAAAGCCTCGTCGTGTGCAATCCCGGCGTGATCTATGACCAGGGCACGTTCTACATGCTCTACCGCGCTGCGGGCAACGATGCCAAACACGTCATCCGTTTCGGCCTCGCCACCAGCAAGGACGGCATCCACTTCAAGCGCGCCTCCGTGCTGCCGAATTTGGAACCAAGCCTCGATGGCGAGGATGCCGGTTGCATTGAAGATCCGCGCATCGTGAAGCTGGACGGTCGGTTCTACGTCACCTACGCCTACCGGCCCTACTTTCCGCGCAAGTATTGGCTGCAAGCCGACAACTCCGCCTACAACCCGCGCGACAAAACCCAGCCCAAGGCGTTTGGCGAAAACCTGACTTCATCCGGCCTGTTGATGACCACGGATTTCAAGAACTACCGCCGCCTGGGCCGCATCAGCGATCCCACATTGGACGACCGCGACGTAATTCTTTTCCCGGAAAAGGTGAATGGCCAATACGTTCTTCTGCGTCGTCCGATGCAATGGACCGGCAAGAAATACGGCACCAAATATCCCGGCATTTGGATTTGCTTCGGCGAAGATCTGCTCAAGTGGGGCCAGGATTATCTGCTGGCCAAGGGCAAGTTCCATTGGGAGCGCAAAATCGGGGGCTCGACCCCGCCGCTCAAGCACAAGAAGGGTTGGCTGGTGATTTACCACGGCGTTGACGCCAAGGGAATTTACCACGTCGGCGCGATGATGCTCGACCTGAAAGATCCGCGCAAAGTCATCGCCCGCTGTCCCGAGCCGATCATGTCGCCCGAGGCGAAATATGAGTGGCAGGGGCTATACGCGCACGGCGTGGTATTCCCGACGGCCAACGTTGTCGTGAACGGCAAACTGTTCGTTTATTACGGCTGCGCCGACAAATTCATCGGCGTCGCCACGGCGAACTTTGACAAGCTGGTCAACTACGTCCTCCAATTTCCCGCATGACACGCCGGCCGTTCAACTTCATCCGTGAGTCTTGCGCAAAGAAATTGTGTTCGGCCTCACTGTTACCCGGATAAAACCATGATCACCCGAAGAAAATTTTTCCAGCAAGCCGGGTTCGGCTTGGCCGCCGCCGCCTTAACGCCCTCGCTGATCGCGCAGGCCGCCGAACAGACGGGAGTCAAGCTCACGCCCGCCGCTGAGATTGAAGAACGCGTGCGACTCGCCCGGCCGTTGCTCGGCGGAAAAATCCCCTCCGACCTTGCCGATCGTCTCGGCACCACGCACTACGATGGCCATTACCATCTCACGGACAAGCCATTCATCATTGAGGGAGCTGAAAAAATTCACGAACTCGGCATGAACGTGGCCAAGTTCTGGTTGCATGAGGACAGTTTGCCCGGTTACGGCTACAACAGCACGCTGAAGGAAGCGTTGAAAACCGGCCGCTTGGTGGATGTGCTAAAACATCAGGAATATGTCGCGGCGCTCGCGGTCCCATTCAAGACAGTGATGCTGGAAGTCTTTCCGTTGGTCGGCTCAAAACAGTCGTTTTTCGAGGGTGACAATGATTTTGCGGATGAGGAGTCGCAGTTTTACGAAGTGGCTTCTTATCTCCTCAAAACATACGCCAAGCGCGATGTGAAGTTCATTTTGCAAAATTGGGAAGGCGACTGGATGTTGCGCCGCGCCGAGGGTGGAACCTGGGCCAAGGTGCCCGCCGATGAAATTAAACGTCGGTGCGACGCGTTCATCCGCTTGCTCGGCGCCCGCCAACGTGGCGTGGAGCGCGCCCGTCGCGAAGCCGGCCCCACCCAGTGCCAGGTATATCATGCGGCGGAGGTGAATCGAGTTTGGGACGGCACGAAGGGATTGGCCACCCTGACCACCCATGTGCTGCCGCAAGTCACCGTGGACTTGGTTTCCTGGTCCAGTTACGACGGCATGAACAGCGCGGTGACCGCGTGGCAGGGAGTCGAGTTGATTCGCGCCCACATGCGACCTAGCCCGATTTTCGGCAAGAATGCGGTTTATATTGGCGAAATTGGCAAACCTGAAAATGAGGACAAGAAGGACAAAATCATTGAGTGGTGGGATCGGGCCATGGGCGTGGCTTTTGCCATGGAACTGCCCTGGCTGGTCCATTGGGAGCTCTATTGCAACGAACCGCGCGATGGCACCAAGGAAGATCGCCGCCCGCGCAAAGCCGACGAAATGCGCGGCTTCTGGTTCGTGCGGCCCGACGGCAACTTGAGCTACTCGGGCCAATACCTAAGCGATCTTCTGCATCACGCCGGCAAGCGACTATCTTAAAATGCGTATTGTCATATCCTGCTCTAAAGCGCGTTGGCACCAGATTTTTTGGGGCTTCATCATGCTGATTGATCTGGATATAGACACTGGTTAATTACGTTGTAACATTTATCTGCGATACCTCCGCGAGCGGCACAAAAAACAATCGCAAATGAGCATTCGATTGTGTGAATTGTGGCTTGCAGCATGATTAGTCACATGAAACCGTCTGGAAAAATTTTGTCCGCGATAGCGCTTGCTTTACTATTTCAAGCACACGCGGAAACCTCGGCGTTGTGGGGAAAGAACGGCGAGTTGTGGAGCGCGAGCGGGCGGCTGCCGGATTTTTCTTATGCCGGTTATCATTCTGGTGAAGTTAAGATTCCCAATGTCGCGCCAGGTATCAGCGTGAAAGATTTTGGCGCAAGAGGTGACGGCGTAGCCGATGATACGCAGGCGTTTCTCAAGGCGATTCGGGAAACCAAAGGCGCAATTGAAATCCCAGCCGGTCGTTACAACATCTCGGACATTCTGGAAATTAAGCGCAGCGGCGCAGTGCTGAGGGGCGCAGGCACGGACAAGACGATTTTGTATTTCACGAGGTCGTTGCAGGAAATCAAACCGTGGTGGAGCAAGACAACTACCGGAGAAACAACTTCCGAGTATTCTTGGGCCGGCGGCTTGGTCTGGTTGAAAGGAGATTTTGGTGAACGCGTTTTGGCCGATGTTGCCGCAGAAGCCAAACGCGGTGAAACAGCCCTGCAAGTTTCCACGGTTAAAGGTTTCCGTGCCGGGCAGCGTGTGCAAATTTATGAGCATGATAATCCCGACAACTCGCTTGCGGACGAACTTTATTCCGGCGATCCGGGCGACGTTAATAATCTGAACGGCACCACACATGCTTCCATGGTAGTTCGAATAAGAAAAGTTGACGGCGATAAAATATATTTCGACCGAGCGGTGCGATTTGCCATCAAAGCACAGTGGCATCCACAAATCCGCAGCTTCGAGCCGACGGTTACGGAGTGCGGTTTGGAAAATCTGCGTCTGGAATTTCCAAACACGCCGTATCCCGGTCATTTTAAGGAATCCGGTTATAATGCTGTCGCGTTTTCCGAAGTGTCAGATTGCTGGGCGCGAAATCTAATCATCACGAATTGCGACAGTGGCATTTTTCTGAAGGGCGATTTTTGCACGATGCAGAGCATCGTTTTTCAATCGTCGCGTCAGCCCGATGCTACTTTGCATTACACCGGGCACCATGGCTTTGACTGCACGGGCAACGATAATCTGTTCACTGGCTTTGATTTTCGACAGAAATTTATCCACGACATTTCGGTGGAGCACTGCGCGAGCGGCAACGTCTTTGCGAGCGGGCGCGGGATTGACTTATGCCTCGACCATCACGTTTGCGCCCCATATGAAAACCTGTTCACGGACATTGATGCTGGCGTAGGCGCCCGGCTGTGGCTTTGTGGAGGCGGGAGCGGGCTGGGCAAGCATTCGGGCGCGCGGGAGACGTTCTGGAACATTCGCTCTGCAAAGCCACAGAAACTTCCACCGGAAAATTTCGGGCCGGATTCGATGAACTTTATCGCGTTGCAAACGCAACTGGCTTCCAGGAAAGATCAGGAAGGCACATGGCTTGAGGCGATTTCGCCGAAGGAGATTTTTCCGCCAGACCTTCACGCGGCACAACTCGCCAGAAGGCTCGGAGCGAAATAATCAATGCATGTTGGCTGAAGACAAGCCTCTGAATTGTGATTTTGTGGAAGTGCAGGTTGAACAGGGCTGTTCTAAAATGTGCCCGTCATGTGGCAAAATGTCCTCTTATTCTTTTTCGTGGATTCTATCTAATATCGGACAACTCGTGAACCAAATCGCCTCGCCAACGACACCGCCATGTAAATTGGATTAGCAATTAGTTGTAAGAAATCTGATATGCGCACCACCGACTTATCAATTCATCGAAAAATCTTGGATGGTAAAAAGCTCGAAACAGCAAAAACAAAAAATGGGAATAAAAATCATAAAGCTAACCTTTTTGACCGCGATGATGTTTGCTGTCTGTGTGCCCGTCGCTATTGGGCAAACCAATCAGGCGCATGCGCTGGAAACCAAAGAACAACGCGATGCGCGGATGGCGTGGTGGCGCGAAGCCAAGTTCGGCCTGTTCATACATTGGGGCGTGTATGCGGTGCCTGCCGGATTTTATCGTGACAATGCAGTTCCCGGTAACGGCGAATGGATTATGTGCCTCGGTAAAATCCCCATGGCCGAGTATCAGACGTTCGCCAAAGAGTTCAATCCCGTAAAGTTCGATGCCGACGCCTGGGTGAAAATGGCGAAGGATGCTGGCATGAAATACATCGTTATCACCAGCAAACACCACGACGGCTTTGCGATGTTTCCTTCACGAGCAAGCAAGTGGAACATTCGGGATGCCACATCCTTCGGTCGCGATCCGCTTCAGGAACTGGCAGATGCCTGTCGTAAGCACGGTGTCAAACTGGGCTTCTATTACTCGCAATCGCAGGACTGGAACAACGGCGGGTCGGCTGCCCCGTGGCGCGGCGGCAAATGGGACAAGGCGCAGGACCACGATTTTGACGATTATCTTGATAAGATTGCGTTGCCACAGGTGCGTGAACTGTTGACGAATTACGGTAAAGACATTCCCGCTGTCCTATGGTGGGATACGCCGGTTGACATGACCCGCGAACGGGCAGAAAAATTTTACAAGGTCACGCAGGAGTTGCGGCCGGATCTCATTCAGAACAACCGTTTGGGCGGCGGATTCAAGGGCGACACCGAAACGCCCGAGCAACGCATCCCACCGCAAGGTTATCCTGGCAAGGACTGGGAAACCTGCATGACCATGAACGACACGTGGGGCTTCAAGCGCGATGACAACGAATGGAAATCCCCCGAGACCCTCATCCGTAATTTGTGCGACATCGCCAGCAAGGGCGGCAATTATCTGCTCAACGTCGGGCCGACCAGCGAGGGCTTGATTCCGCAACCGAGCGTGGACCGGCTTGCCGAGATTGGCCGCTGGATGCGAGTGAACAGTGAGGCAATTTATGGCAGCAGCGCAACGCCTTTCGGTGAGGCGCACGGCAATTTTAGCGCCACAAAAAAAGACAAAGACGGCAAGCCGGAGTTTGTTCCCGTCTGGGATTGGCGCTGCACAACCAAGCCGGGAAAACTGTATGTGGCGATTTTTGCCTGGCCAACGTCTGGAAAACTGGAACTGCCAGGCCTGCAAGGCAAGGTGAAGAAGGGCACCCTGCTCGCCAACAGCAAGCAATTGCAAGTGGAACAGACCGCTACCGGCCTGACCCTAAAACTGCCTGCGAAAGCGCCGGACAAAATCGCCTCCGTCGTGTGCGTCGAACTCACCGATGCTGCCGTGAAAATTGAGGCCAAATGAGTCGGCATATGAAACAACATCCTAATTTGCAGGGTTTGCGCGCAGCTCAAGAAAACTTCAGAATCCAGTGTCGCAACGCCACGCTTAATTTATGAGACAAAAACTGCATGACCATCTCCAAAACTACCTGCGAATATCGCTGGGGCTGCTCGCCGTGTTGCTCGTTGGCCTGGCATTTCCAATAGGCGCCGCAAGTGTGCCCGTGGCCAGATGTTTCTATGTTTCGCCTTCGGGAGATGACAGGGCCGGGGACGGTTCCATTGGCAATCCTTGGAGGAGTGTGGCCGCAGCGAGGGATTACATCCGCACTGCTGGTCTGAACACCAACATGCAGGCTGACATTGTTGTTTACCTGCGCGGCGGGCGGCATCCACTGAGCCAGACCTTGGCGTTCACCTCCGCCGATTCCGCAAGCAACGGTCATTACATCACCTACCAGTCCTACTCCAACGAAGTAGCCACCATTTCAGGCGGTGTGCAGGTGACCAACTGGTCACCCGTGGTCGGTAAGCCATACTGGGTGGCTTCTGTGCCCACGAACGTATTTGGGGACTATTTTCGGCAGCTTTACGTGAACGGCATCCGGGCAGAGCGGGCGCATTCGGACTGGATCGCGGGCGTCAGCTTTTTTAACGATCCCGCCACTGCGCAACGCGTGGATGGGGTGGCGTTTAACGCGGGGGATTTGAAAAACTACTCCAACGTCACCGATCTGCGGCTGTTGCATATTGAAGAATTCAAGGTGGACGAGTTTCCGGTGACCGACATCACGACCAACGCCACCAACGGGCTGATTCAGGTCAGCCTGCAACAACCATACTGCCAAATTAGGCATGATCGCACAGCACGCTATTTTGCGGCGACGAACCAGTGGATGTTTGTGCAGGCATTGGAGGAGTTGGACGAGCCGGGGGAATGGTATCTGAACCGGACGACGCACGAGGTATATTATTACCCGTGTTCGTTTGAGGACATGGCCAATGCCGAGGTTTTTGCGCCGGTTGTTGAAACTCTGGTCAGCTTTAACGGCGATTCAACGACGAATAAGGTGCAGAACCTCCGGTTTCAGAACATTGTGTTCGAGCATGGCAACTGGTTGTTCCCGCGCGATTATTTCATCGGCGGTTCCCAGGCGGAGATCCTGATGCGGGGTGTGCCGCCCGATTCCGCAATGGGTTCGGAATATGCCCATGAAATGCCCGGGCAGATCGTGTTGAATGATACGAAGGGCCTGCAGTTCTTGGGAAATACGTTTCGGCATATGGGCAGTTGCGGGATTCATGTCTATAATGGCACGCGTGATACGTTGATTCAGGGAAACACCTTTTTCGATCTCACTGGTGCGGCAGTGTTGGGCGGACATTGGGGAGAAACCTCGATTCCGAACCAGGAGATCTGCACGAATACCATTGTATCAGACAACGTCATTCGCAACACCGGCATGGATTTCATGGCCGCGACGGCGATCGATAACCTGAGCCACTATGGGTTCCAAGTGCTGCATAATGACGTGGCCGACAGCCAATACATGGGCATTCATCAGCGCAACTACGCGCCAAACCTGAAAGCCGCGGCCGGCCAGGGCGGCTCGGTGATTTCATTTAACCGGGTTTCGCTTGCCAACGTTGGACAACGGTATGGCGTTTCGGATGGCGCTTACATCTACACTCATGGGATCTGGCCCAACAGTGTCATCCAAGGTAACGACATCAACGATCTCAACTGCCCCATGAAAGACACTTTCGGGATGTATTTTGACAACAACAGCTATGGCCTGACCGCCATCAGCAACGTGATGCGAAACGTGCAGCCTGGGCGCATTGGCTATAACTTTGTCCGCGCCTTGACGAACGACGTCAACTTCTCAATTGAAAACTATGGGGACGCCACCAAAAATCTTTTCGCCGCCGTCTCGAACGTCAATTTTCACAAGTTTACTGGGACGTTGCCTGCCGTTGCCCAGAGGATTGTTGACAACGCGGGTTTGGAGTGGGGCTACACGAACTTGCTCAGCTCCATCTATGCGGGGACTAATCTCGCACGCGGTAAATTTGCCTGGGCGTCTGGCCAGTATAATGCCAGGACACCAGCGTCTGCCGCGGTGGACTGGGACTACACCACAATCTGGGCGCCGGAAAGCGGATCGAGTCACGGGTGGTGGGCGGTGGATTTGGGGGCTCCCTACGTGATTCAGCGGATTGAAATAGCGCCACGCATCGATCTGGACCAGCCCAGTGCGCGCGCTGATTTTCAGGTTCAAGGTGCGAACGATCCAGGTTTCACCAATGCGGTCGTGCTCGCGGAACAAGGTTCCGTGCCTTTTGCCTATAAAGACAAACCGACCTATAAAGGCACCCGTCTGACCAGTTCATGGATTAAGTATATCAACTACTCGCAGGGCTTTCGCTATCTAAGGGTCATCAAAACCGCAAGCGGCACCTTGAATTTCTCGGAATTCCAAGCTTATGGATATCGGGCGTCTGGAATTAATCGAGAAGTGCCACCTAAATCCAGGCGGGTGGTGGAGACGGCAGATGCGGGAGCAGGCGTTAACATTGAGCGCGGGGTGGAGTATCTCGCGCCTGGCCGAGCTGATAAGGCCGACCTATATTTCCCCCCGACTACAGCCACCGGATCCCTTCGTGCTGCGGTGCTGATCATTCATGGCGGCGGCTGGACTATCGGCAAACGAGACGATGAGCGCCAGCAGAACATTGGCACAACCCTCGCCAGTCATGGCTATGTCGCGATGAGCATTGACTACGTGTTGGCGTCGAAGACCAATGCGACCTGGCCGCAAAATCTTTACGATTGCAAAACCGCCGTCCGCTGGTTGCGGAAGAACGCGGCGCGATTACAGATCGATCCCAATCGCATCGGTGTCATTGGTGGTTCAGCTGGCGGCCAACTCACCGCGATGGTGACGCTCAATACAGCAGATGACCAACTGGACCCCCCGGGGCCTTACGGGGAGTATTCGTGCCGGGTGATTTGCGGTGTGGACCTTTACGGTCCGGCAGAATTGCTGACTTGGAGAGACCTTGTCATGATTGGAAAAACTCGTGCTGAAGCGCCGTCGATCTATCGCACCGCCTCGCCAATCAATTATGTGCGCAGCAACTCACCGCCATTGCTCATCATTCATGGCACTGGGGATAAAACCGTGCCCGTGAAGCAATCTGAACTGTTTGCCGCTGCTCTTCAGAGGGCGGGAGCAGCGCACGAATTAATCCTCGTGCCGGGCGCGCCGCATTCGTTTGATCTGCAACCCAGCCAGCGTGATTTGCGTCCAGCCGTGCTCGAGTTCTTCGATAAATATTTGGGAATTCAGAAATGAGTCACGGGCGTAACAGCACGGGGAGATGTAGTTCTTTTAGGATTTTTGATTTGAATCTCAAAATCACGGCTAAATCCTTTCACCGCGCAGAAGTCACACTCAAATCTGAACAAGTTGCGGCTCAAATTTAGAAACCTATAATCAGCCCACAGAAAGAATGAAGCGACCTTCCACGGCGTCCGGTTTGAGAAACGTGTCTGGCGCTGGCACGGTATACCGAGTCGGCACCTTGTCCTATACGCGGGGCGCGCTCCTCACCATGTTGTTCTGGATGCTGTGGGCCGATCTGGCGCTTCAGCTCATGGAACTGCTGCAGACCATTGTCCCCATCCAGTTGGAGAGAATTGGCGCCAGCGGTTCGGTAATTGGACTGGTCCGCGATTCCATGCAGGCGGCGATCATTTTGCTGATCCTGCCCATCATCGGCGCTCAAAGTGACCGACACCGCGGTCGCTTGGGACGTCGTCGTCCGTTCCTGCTCTTCAGCATTTTGCCGGTCAGCGCCTGCCTCATCGCCCTTGGCTATGCGGATCCTATCAGTCAGGCACTTCATGGCTTGGTCAGTCCGCTGGTAGGAGACCTGACCATGAGGACGGTTGGGGTTTTCACGATCATCGTCTTTGTCGGCGGCTTCTTTCTCTTCAACAACTACACCTTGCCGGTGTATCAATATCTGATTGCCGATATCGTTCCCAAGGAAGTCATGGGCAAATTCATCGGTTTCTATCGGGCCATCGGGGCCATTTCCGGCTTCCTTTTCAACAAGGTTCTATTTCCCTATGTGGACACCCACATCGAGTGGGTCTATCTAAGCTGCACGCTCTTTTACGCTTTTGCCTTTCTGCTCCTGGTATGGCGTGTCAAGGAGGGCGAATATCCGCCCCCGGATGCGACGGAGAAACGTCCCGGCCCCGTGGTTTTCGTCAAACGCTACGCCCGGCTCTGTTTCTCCAACTGGTTTTACTGGAAAGTTTACCTGACCTCCCTTTTCTACTGGTCCGCCATCATTCCATTTTACTCCTTTGGGATTCTTTATTTCAAGGCCGCTCCCAAAGGTGAAACTATGACCTCACTCAACATGTCGCCGGCCGAACTGGGTGACATCCGCGCATGGACATTCCTCCCCCAGCTCATTGTCTTTCCCATCATTGGTATCCTGATTGACCGTTATCACTCTCTGCGTTTCCTCATCACCGGATTTTGGAGCATGGCATCATGCTTCATCATCGCCGCCTTGCTCGCCTAGCGGTGTTTAGACTGTCCGGCTTTCCTGCGGGCACTCGGAAACCGGACAGACTAAACAACCGTGACATTCAGCCAGACGGCCTGCCCTCAATAGCCGGTTTCTGAACCCACGCTCCACCTCACCATTCGTTCTGTTCCGCGCTTGTTTCAGTAACCGGTCATTCAGTGCGTGTCGTAATCCAAAATTATTCCGTCCAAAACCATGTGCAATGGTTGTAAATCTGTATTCGCAGCAACATCGCAGCAGTCCTCATGGCATACCACGCAGCAGAATGTGCCGCATGGGCACAATGCAACGCGCAGTTTGGTGTTCACTGGCTTTCATGAATTTAACCGTGAACGCCGATAACAAATTGTGGGGCATCTACCACACCGACCGAGAATATGCCCGCACGCTTGGCGACCCCCTGCGCACCACCATCGAAGCCCCAACGAAAATCGCCGCTGAAGAAGCTGCGGCCAAACTCGGCTTCAGCGACCCGTGGGCGCATCCGGTTGCACCAAAAGTGGCAGAACTGACGGAACGGATACTGAAAAGGCAACCGGGACATCGGCAGGAATGCGGCTATAAACCTTCACGCGGCATCCGGATTTAATACCCATCATGCAAGCACCGACCACCACCCAAATAAACACTGCAATTGAAGTGCTCCAGAAGCTCGGTGAACGCATCAATGAACACGCCGCCCGATCCTCCCGACAAATACTACCGTGCGGTGTTGCCGGTCAGCTCGCCGGACAAATCAGCACGAACGCGATGGAGCAAACGAAGCAAGTTCAAGAGATCACTGGCCTGCTTAAAACCTGGCACGGTGAATTGGAATACCGACGGAGGCAGAATGTTTCTCAACACGTTTAATCTTGGGCACGCCCTACCCCTTGTTGACACAAGGTTTTCGTGCTGCGCACATCGGCGCGCGCAATTGCGCGGGTGCGTCGCAGTCGGCGACAACAACATTGCTATTCGCAGGGCTTCAACTGCTAACCGCATTTGCGAACCAAACCGCCAACAAGGGCTATCAAATCTTGTAACGCAATGCTGCGTCAGTGCTGCGCGATGCGCTGCGTTGAGTGATTCCCGTCGATTGCCCTCATTATGAAGCCAGTCATCATCCCAGACGATGCGCTGAAACGCTTCCGCAATGCGGCAACGCAATTCACGCGTGATGCTGCGCCGCGCGCTTCACGATTGCTGTCCGTAAAGGACGACATCGCTGCGTTGCGTGAAAAGGGTGCTTCGTTCCGCACTATCGGTGAACTGCTCACACAAAACGGCATCACAGCATCGGACACTTGCGTCATGCGCTTCTGTCACAGCCAGCTTGGGGAAAAGCCCGTCCGCAGCGTGAAACGCAAACCTGCTACTGCGTCAAAAACTTCATCCACTGCTAATGGCCATGCTGCGCCGCCTGCACCGATGACCGAGGCGGCGCAGGCTGTTTTGCTGGACAACCTCTTGAGTGCGGTTCCCGCAAATCTGGTTCCAAAGCCATCGAACGAAAGTGGCCCGCGCATCGCTCGCATTGAATTTGCCAAGCCCGGAGAATTATGAAAAAGCAACTCAACCTCATCCTCAACGGCAAGGGCGGCGTCGGCAAAAGTTTTCTGGCCGTCAATATGGTCCAGTTTCTAAAAGACAAATCCATTCCCTTTGTCGCCTGCGATAGCGACAACGAGAACTCGACGTTGAAACGGTTTCATCCCGATGCGGAATTTATCAATCTCGCGCAATCGCGTTCGCTTGATGAAATGTTCCGCGCTTTGGAACGCACTGATCTTGTTGTCATGGACTGCCGTGCAGCCTCGACTGATGTGTTCCTGCGCTACTTTGCTGCCATTGATATTGCGTCCGTGCTGCGCGTGCTCGACGCACGACTCACGTTGCTGATGCCGGTGAATCACGAAGCGGACAGTCTGGATCAAGTTCAGCGCGTGGTCGAAACGATGGCCGACCAAGCGCGGTTTGTCATCATCCGCAATCAAGTCCATGCGGAATCCTTCACGCTCTACGATCAATCCCAAGTCCGGGTGCGACTGCTGAAAAAACTGGAGGCAAAGGAAATCGCCATGCCACGCATGGAGGAATGGCTCGTCGAAGGTTTGAACCGCTTGAATCTCACCATCACGGATGCCGCCAAACACGAAAGCTTTTATCTGCTCGACCGCCAGCGGCTGTTGACCTGGCAGCGCCGGCTTTACGAACAAATCGAATCCGCCGCCGATTTGCTGTTGCCCAACCGGCCAGCCGCCAAGCCCGCCCATGCCAGCACCGCAAAATAAATTGTCCGAGGATTTCACGCGCGTCATCAATGAATGGCGCAAGAAGCATCAACTTCGTGATGACGAACCGCTATTGCTTTGCCTCGAATTGTTTCAACTGCATCAGTCGCACTGGGACGCGATACGCCGCCAAGAGTTGCCGTCGTTTTCCGACTTCGGCGAGTCGTTGAAAAAACTTCATCAAGACGCTGCAACCTTTCAGCGGCAGGCTGCCACACTAACGGAAGAATTGCGCCGTTACAAAAGTGCCTCACGACTGGTTGCACCGAGTGTCACCGGTCTGATTCTCACCGCATTCTTTGCCGCACTCGCCGGCCTGCTCATCGGAAAATTTTTACTTTGAACCATGAACCTCTTCGGAATCTTCTTTTTTACCGCAAACCTGATTGCCGCTGGCGCGGCTTATCATTGGTTGCCGCCTAACTTTGGTTGGATCATTGTCACGGCATTTTTGGCAGTTGGATTTTTCTCGCTACTTGTTTCCGAAAAGCCAGTCCACGCTGTTGCCGCGCTCAAAGGATTGCGCTGGAAACGAAATCAATTTTGCCGTGGCTGGCTCATCACCGGCGACACCGGCTCTGGCAAAACCAGTTCCGGCATCAACCAGCTTGCCCATCAGGTGTTCCGTAACGAACCGAGTTGGGGCGGTTTGTGCGTTGATGAAAAAGGCGTCTATTGGGAAACGCTCAAGGGCATGGCCTCGCACTATGGCCGATTGTCAGATTTGATCCACGTCCAAATCCGGCCGGATGATGCTGGTGCGAACTGGACGCCCACGCACCGTTTCAATCTCACCGGCAACCGAGACATTCCGTTCAGTGCCTACGCGAAGTTCATCGTGGACACCGCCACGAGTCTCGGCCAGGGCGGCGACAAAGGGTTTTTCAAAAGCCAAGCACAGACGCACATGAAAGGCAAAAGATTCTGGATGCAGCCGCATCCCTTTTTCGATTCTCAAGCCAGAGCGTTTGCCCTGCTGTTTTGACCACGCAACAGCCTTGTTTGTTGAAAGCACGAGAATGCACTCGTGTTTATTGATGTCCACAAACTTCATCCCAGTCGCGGTCAAAGACGTTTTGAAAGTGGCAGCCAATGACTTAATCCGTTCCAATCTTGGCTCCACATCGTGCGCAAGTGGTCGAAACAAAGCTGTCGGCATTAGAAATTCAGAAGCGAACAGATTGGCCTCCACTTCCATTGGACTGCCCTTGTAATCGCGCATCTGCTCGGCAGTGCAGACAAAAAACTGTGATTCAGCCTCGTGCAAAAACCAGTGCCCCATTTCGTGAGCGATGGCGAAACGCTTCCGCCCTTCTTCGCGAATACCGCTGTGCGTCCGAATAATTCCACGTTTGCCCTTTCGAACTAGGCGCGCTAGGCAACCAGTGAGTTTTGCCTCCAAACACAAAATGCCCCGATCCATTGCGATGTCTTCAACAGGCACCGGAGCAGGTTTATCAAGGCAATAGTCCTGCGTAATTCGATACGCAGTTCCTTCAGCGCGGATTTTGTGAATCTCCCTGGCCATTGTCGGACGCTTCCATCTCCAGAAGGGTTAAATCTTCTTCAAGAACTGCCAAATCTTCCGGCGTTGCTTTCTCAAATTCGCGGGCATACACCTGTGCCTGACCAGGGTCATGCTGGCCCAAATTCTTAATCATCTCACGAACCCTCTCTTTCACAGCTTCGACGGCACTGGTGCCGGCAGACAAAACCGTCTTAGATTTCTCTATGGCTTTAAGCCGCTGTTCCCGAGCAATCTCGAGACCGTAGCTGGCTTTGGCTTTTTTAAGCACTGTCGCAAACCGTTTTTGCGGCCCTGACATGTCCACCTTGCGATCGTTGAGATACTTCGAAACTTGTCCATTATCCATTTTTTCTGGATCCAAGCCGTCGTCTCGCAGCAGCGCTGCCAAGCGCTCCAGCTTCGTCAAATTATTTTGGTTTTCGCTGTTCATCGGACCTCTTGACGGTCTTCTGTCTTTACGTTGTTCTTGCGGCACCACTCGTTCAGAAATCCAGGCCCTGCTCGACGAATTCGCTTCATTGCGGCATCAAAATCCCGATCAGCAATCTTTAATTTATTGATGCAATGACTGCGACAGATACATTCACGATCGTCATATATTGCAAATAAAATTGCCTGCTCATGACTTTTGTCGGGAAGACTCAACGCAAAATCTTCCAGCAACTGATCTCCAAGTGCTCCACCTTCACGGAAACGTAGCACATCATAAATATCGCCACCGTCGGTTGCAGTGCTTACGGCATTTGCGTCTGGTTCTTCATTTTCTCCAGCCTCAAGAATCGGCGACATCACCGTCATCCGACGATTCTTGTTCAGCCAATTCGACAGAATACTTTTTGCCCTTGAGCGGCAAAACCACAAAAAATTCGGCTGCTTCTTATCATCCCAATTATAGCTGCCATCCAATGCTTTCTCAATAATGTCTAGGGCCAAATCAGCCGCCGACTTTCCCCCTGGGAGATCACTGTCTTCATCGTCAAAGGGAGCATAAAATCCCATTTCAGCCGCCACCTTCATAATGCACATCGTGAGCCGATCATAAAAGCCAGGTTAATCGCGTTGGTCCATTATGTCAGCGCGTCAAGGAGGTAGTGTTGAAACAACATCTACCCTTCAGGTTCCGCGAGCCGGCCGCAGCCTTGCTTCGATGAGGCAAGTGCGATGGTTCATGGCGCAATAACTAGGTCAAATGCCAATCGGTTCACGAAGGGGTTGAACCGGGACAATAGTATTGTCTCGCGATCCCAAAAACACCCGCCGTCCATCTCCGCGTTTCCCGTCAGCTTTGACCAAAAACAACATTCTCAATTTGTTTGCGGCCTAGAAAAGAGGTGCGGGATATGAAGCGTTGGGCCAATGACATCGGCCCGAATGTGACCCGGCTCCGCCTCCGCCGGGGACTCACGCAGGAGCAGCTTGCCGCCAAGTTGCAGATCAGCGGTTCGGACATCAGCCGCCAAATTTTGGCAAACATCGAATCCCGTCGCCGCCGTGTCTATGAATACCAGTTCCGCGCACTCATAAAAGTTTTGCGCTGCACTCTGGATGAATTATTTTTCGGCGTCCCATCAGCCACGGACAGCAACCCACCCACTCACTCGAAACTGTCACGCCGGTGAACAACTGGCGTTTGCACAATTCAAACTCCGCCTGTAATTTTCATGGCCACGCGAAGAAATAACGGCAGCGACACGCAGCAGCTTGATTTCTTCACTGCACCCAATAGAACTTATGACGCCCCTGACGCAATACGGACAAATGGCCGAGAAACATTGGCGCGAACATTGCCCGAACCTCGTGCGCGAACTGGAGACGAAGGGACAGTTGCACGCGATGTTGCTGGAGGCCGAGGAGAAAACGAAGGACGAAATGATCGCGCTGACGCAGCAGTTCAGAGATCAGGGAATGAATCCGCAGCAGGCTCACGACCGCGCCTGGGAAATGGTGCGGGAGAATTACATCCTGCTGCCAGCCGAGAACTGACCAACGGTCATCAGGAGAACGCTCACGCCACATCGCCGAAGAATTCTGTTTGCTACCGCATCACCGATGCTGACCGGCTTGGCGACGGCTCGTCGAAACAAAAATTCAACCAGAACCTCGACGCCATCCACACGCTCCAGTTGGTTGAAAGTGAGCAGCGACCGGCCACGTCCGCCGAACGTGCGGTGTTGGTAAAATATGTCGGCTGGGGTGGGCTTCCCGGTGCGTTTGCCGATCGCGGCAAACCAAGCGCCCAGCTTGCCGAGCTTTTGAGCGAAGATGAAATCAAGTCCGCCCGCGCCACCACGCTCAATGCCCATTATACCGCGCCCGTCGTTATCCGTGCGATGTATGAAGCGGCGCAGGGTTTTGGTTTTTCGGGCGGCAACATCTTGGAACCGGCCTGTGGCATTGGCCATTTCATCGGCCTCATGCCTGACGAAATGTTGCAGCAGTCCAGCATCACCGGCATTGAGATTGATACAGTAACCGCGCGCATCGCCAGCGCGCTGTATCCCGATGCCGACATCCGTGAGCAGCCGTTTGAAAAATCAAAGCTCACCGATGAATCCTTCGACCTCGCGATTTCCAATGTTCCCTTTGGAGGACATGGATTCCGCTGCGTTGACTTACGCCGAAGTTAAGGCCATCGCTTCCGGTAATCCGCTCGTCATCGAAAAAGCGCAGGTTGATGCGGAATTGATCCGGCTCACCCGGCTGCGCCACGCCCATGCCGAAGAACAGTATCGCATACGCACCAATCTGCGTTATGCCCGCGACGAAGTGGAGAAGTGGACGGAACGATTGGCGAACCTGCGAGAAGATTTGAAACTGCGACAGGAAACTTCCGGTGACAAATTCCGCATCACGCTGGACAAGCAGTTGCTCGACAATCGCGGCGTCGCCGGGGAATTGCTGATACGTAGGGCTGAAAAAATCAAACTACGGTTTGGCGAAGACATCCGCTTCGGAACTTTTGCCGGTTATGATTTGTTCATGCGTTCCAGTTACAATGATTCCGCTGAACTGGTGTTGCGTGGAAAAAACAGTTACAGCACCCGCGTCACTGATACGGCACTCGGCACGATCCGCTCGCTCGAAGCCACCGTGCAGGGTTTCGAGGAGCGGGCGGCAAAGTTGGAATCGGACATCAAGGATTCACAGAAACGTGCATCAGAACTCGAAACAAAAGTCGGCGCAACTTTTGAAAAGGAGGAGCGGTATCATTTCCTGGTCAAACGTCAGTCCGAGATCGAGGACAAACTTGATCTCACCAAGAATCAGGCTCCCGCCCATGCCGAAGAATTTTCTCCGGAAACTATCGAACAAACTATCTCCATTAGAGCAAACACATGGCCAAAACATGAATGTTCTAAAAAAGCCGTTATCCATGTTTGAATTCGCCGAAGAAGTCCATGCACTTACTAAACTTGGGAGAATTCAGATTTTAACCAACCGGGCAAAGGCGTGGAGGAGTTCTCCAAAATGACAAAAGTTTCATCAGCTATTCAGGTTCTGTTCATGTCGAACAGCTTTAATCAGCGCGTAATAATTGTGAGCATGACGCTCGCTGAAAAAGAAACAAAACAAAATACAAACATGAAACATAACAAACTCGCAAGTGCGCTGCTGGCAATCGGGTTGGCCGGCTTTGCCGTCTCACCAGCAACGGCCGCTGACAAGATCAAACCCAGTTCTGAAGTCGAAACTAAAATTACCGAAACCCTCAAAGCGACCTTCCCGGAAGTGGTCATCGCCAGCATGGCGCAGGAAACGGAAGACGGGCTGACCTTTTTCGCCGTTGATATGACTTCCAAGGGCGAAAGAATTGATGCCGATGTAACCGCAGACGGCACGCTTGTGGGGACCGAGCAAGCGGCGGACATGAAGACGTTTCCCAAAGCAGCCAGAAAGACGCTGGAAAAGGCGACTAAAGGAATGAAGGTCGTGGTAACGGAAATTGCCGCGACGTATGCCGAGGCTGACAAGACTGACCCCACCGGCACCAAGGCCGTCAAGCTGGCCAAACCGACCGTTGCCTACGATGCGGACGTGGAGCAGGACGGACAAAGTGGCGAATTCGCCGCCAGCGCCAACGGAACCATTCTGGAAAGCCCAAAATGGGTGAAAGCCGCGAGCACGGAAAAGAAGGAGGCAGGCAAGGAAGATAAGGATTGATGGGGGTCCAGAGGTCCAATAATCTTCGGCGCGGTCTGGCGCGCGAAGCATTAGAAAAAACTGTTTTCGCGGCTGAACGACATCGGCGTTCAGCCGCGATTTTTTTGCGACCGCCGTCGTGACGTGTTGACCTTATGCTAAGGTCAAGGCTATTCGCTTCTGGCAAAGCGGGCGGGCGAACTGGAAACCAAAGTGGGTGCGAATTTTGAGAAAGAGGAACGGTATCATTTACTGGTCAAACGCCAAGCCGAGATTGAGGACAATTTGGATCTTACTAAAAATCAGGCTCCCGTCCATGCCGACGCAATTGCGCTAGAAACCAATGAAGAAACCGTCACCACGCAAGTGACCAACAAGCCCAAACACGAACGGAAAAAGAACGCTGGCATTCTCGTTTGATTTTAGCGAGCTCCGAATTTGGTTTTTCAGCCGAGTTTATTCATCTACTTCTTGCGAAGTAAACCGCAACAATCATAAATATAAGCGCTCGCAGCCGACGTCTGCATGACATCCTCCCGCACGAGAAGCTGCCACTAGCACGCAAGCTGCGAGCAAAGCTCAATATTTTCTTGTCGGCCTGCGGACAAGGGTCCGCGTCTTCACTGTTGCAGCCGGAAGAAATTCCATTACCCGGCGCCGATAGGATTCGTAAAAATAAATTTTACTTCTCGTCCACTCGCATCAAATATTTCTGTGCCAGCGGATGGCGGCGACAATTTCCTCGGGTGGAATGTTCTTGAGCAAGAAATTCACCGCGCCCTCGGCCAACGATTGTTTTTGTTTCCGAGCGTCATAGAAGGTGGTGTGCATCAGCACTGAAGTTGACGGTGCCAGTTTCTTGATTGGCTTGATGGCCTGGATGCCAGACATGCCGGGCATTTCCACGTCCAGCAAAATGGCGTCTGGCGACGGTTCCTTGGCAAGGGTCGACAGCACCGCCTCCGCCGAGGAAAAATGATGCGCGCACTTCACGCCGGGGACAAAATTGAGCAATTGCGCCTGAAGCTGACGATAATCATCGTTATCATCCACCAGCCAAATATTCAATAATTTGGCTTCAGTCGCCAACTCAGACCCCGTCGCCACATTTATTCGACTCACCAAGCAGTCTGTTCCATCGATCTTCATAAAAGAGTTAATTCATTCGCCATGATTGCATTCAATTTGGGGAAATCTGCACGCTGCCTTCATGGATAATTCAAGCGAAAGAAAACACTCGGGCTGGAGGGAGAAATCGGCAGGAACATCTGGTTCGTGGCGCTTGATCCGGCCACCGTCACCCAGTTCGTGCCCAAACCCATCGCCAGGGAATTCGTCTGCACTTCCAGCCGCCAGCCGGTGTGTGTGCCGGGCCAGTCCAGTTGCAATTGCCCGCCACCCGGCGTGACGTTCAACTGCGGCGGCGTGGTGGCAACCGTCGCCACGTTCGCCAGCACGATTTGATTGCCCGGCTGCGCCAGCGCGCCGCGCCAGCCGCAGGGCATCTGCAACGAGAGGTTCTCAAAGCTGCCGCTCAACGTCCCGGCGTAGCTGACGAGCGGATGGCTGCCGCCCGCCACCAGCCCGTTCGTGCCGGTGATCTTCACGGTGCAACTGCCGTTCACGATGACATTGCTGGCTGCTACCAAGGGCGTGGTGGTGCTGGCGACGTTTTGGAATTCCAAGGCGGAGCCTGCGGCCACGGTGAGGTTGGAAACGAGCGCCGAACTGCCCGTTGAATTGGTCACGCCCAGCGTCCCGTTGTTGTTGACGATGTAATTTCCCTTCGTCAGCGACGCGGTCGCGATCAGCAACTGCCCGGCGTTCACCGTGGTCGCGCCGCTGTAATTGTTCGCGCCGGTCAAGCGCTGCGTGCCATCGCCGGTCTTGACCAATGCGAGCAGCAAGCCGGTGTCTTGTATGACACCGTCGAACGAAGCGTCGCTGCCGTTGTTAATTGTAAGCGTCGCCGAAAGGTTGGCGCTGCTGGAATCCACCCTGCCGCCGCCGCTCAATCCGGCGACGGTGGAACTGCAGCCGTTCAGATCCAGTGTCGCGCCGGATGCAACCGCCATCGAGCTGGCCGCCGACAGCACCGCACTGTTGAGCTTGAGCGTTCCACCGCTGACCGTGATCGGGCCGGTGTAAGTGTTGACGCCGGAAATCGTCGTTGTGCCCGCGCCGGTGAAGGTCAGGCCGCCGGAAGTGTTCGCGGTCGGTGCCGGAGCCGTGGCACTCGCGCCGCCACCACCACCGCCGGTCAACACCACCGTCGGCGTGTTGGTGTAGCCATAACCAGGGCACGTCACCACGATGTTGGAAACACTGTCGCCGGACATCACCGCGTAACCGGCGGCGCCCACGCCATCGCCGGTAAAGGTCACCGCCGGCGCGCCAATGTAACCGCTGCCGCCGTTGTCCACCGTGATTGGACCATTGATGCCGTCGCCCGCTGGAGCTTGTAGCGCCACGGGGATCGTGATGTTGACGCCGTTGTTGTTGATTGTGCCGCCATTCGCATAGACATTGACCGCAGTGTTGTTGGCCGTGATGAACGTCGCTGTTGCGGCATTTGCCTTCAACGTGCCGCCGTTGAAGTTGACCACGCTGTTGCCGGTAGCCGAGCCAGGGGCGATGCTGTTGGCCTGTAGCAGGCCGCCCGTGAGCAGGTTGATTTCACCCAGTTTGCCGGCCACACCCGTCTGCATCATGTTCACATTGGCAAGCGGCGCCAGCAGGCTCGCATTGGCGACGTTGAGCACCGCCGTGCCGACGCCGCCGTTCCAGTTGCCGGAAAACTGGCCGGCCGGACCTGAATAATTGAGCGTGCCGCCGGTCATGTTCAGCATGCCGAGTGCCCCCGTGCCGCGCGATGGCACAAACCATGTGGTGATGTTCAGCCGACCTCCCGAAATATCGCAGACGCCAATGGCCGCGCCATTGAAGCTGCCGAGGTCAAATTCGGTCATGGTGTTGGTTCCGCCCGAAAGGTTGTAGTAGCCATACGAACCGCCGGTCACGGCACCCAATTGAAAATTGTTGATGCCGCTGATGGTTCCGCCCGCCTGATACAGCGCGCCGGCTCCGGCCGCATTATTTCCAATATACTGACTGTTGTTGTTGAACCGGAGATTTGCCGGAGCGCCGACGTTCACCATGGCATTGTTGCCCGTGCTGTTGACCGTGAGCGTGGCCGCCGCCGTCGCTGGCGCGACGCCGAGCGTGCCGGTGTAATTCAGAGTTCCATGGTTGACCGTCGTCGCCCCGGTGTAGGTGTTGGGGCCGCTCAAAATCAAAGTGCCGCCGCCAGTGCTGGCCAACCCGGATGTGCCGGACAAAGTTCCGCCCAGCGTCAGCGAACTGCCGTCGGCGACGTTGGCCGCCACCGCGCCGCTGGCCGCCAGCACCAGGCCGGCATTGAAGGTTTGCGGCGGAGTAGCGAAATCATTTATTCCCCCGACGTTCGTGATGGTGTTACCGCTCACGACGAAAGAACCCGCGCTGCCGGTAAAAATTAAATTGGAAAGCGTGCCGCCGGTCAGGTTGTTGTTGAGCGGGACCGGTATGGTGCCGGTGTTGGTGGTGCCGGCCAGCGTGATGCTCACGAGATTAAAGTTGTTCGACACCCCCACGTCGTCCACCCAGTTGGCGGTCTCAGACCAATTGACCGTCGCGCCACCGCCATCCCAAATCGGAGCATTGACGGAAACGCCGGTCGTGGCACTGGCTTGCGCGGAATCGGTTTTTGCGCCGATGGTGTCCACCGCCGCGACGACGTAAAAGTAAGTCGTGTAGGCATTCAATCCGGGGTCTGAATAATTTGTTGCCGTCACGTTGCTTGCGACTAGCGTATACGGCCCGCCGCTGGTGGTTGAGCGCAGCACGCTGTAATCGGTCGCACCCGAGGTGGCGTTCCAAGTCAGATTGATCTGGCCGCCCACAACCGCCGTGGCAATGAGGTTCGTCGGGGCCAACAGCGGCGACGCGACGAGCTCGGAAATTTGCGCGGCGCTCAAGGCACCGTTGTAAATGCGGAAGTCATCCACGCGTCCATTCAGATACGGATCAGCAGGCCATTGCGATTTGCCGAGGTAATTTTGCGTCGTCGGATTCCGGTCAAGCGGTTGGCTCAAATCGGAAGGTTTGAGTGTCATCGCGCTGTTGGTGCCAACGCCCACGCCATCCACATAAAGTATTCCCACCGTTCCTTTGAGCGTGACGGCGACGTGATGCCAGCCGGTTGGCAACGCGCTCGCGCCTTTGATTTGCTGCTCGCTAGCATTGGACGCGACGGTGATGCCGAACTGGATCGGCCCGCTGCCGCTGGATGCGCGCGGCGTCAGATACATATAGGTGATCGTATTGTTGCCGAAATCAAACACACGCGCCCAGGTATTCACGGAGGTCTGGTTCACCCACGCCGCGATGGTGAAATCGTTCAGCCCGCTGATGACGCCGATGGGCAGGCTGACGTAGTTGCTGACGCCGTTGAAGCTCGCGGCGCTGCCGTATTTGCCTGTGTTCCAGTTTGCACTGTTGGTCAGCGTGCCGTTCCAGCCGTTGCCGGTCACATCGGTCGCGTTCGTGCCGGCGTTTTCGTCGAACGGCAGATACGCCATCAGCGCTGGCGCGGCACCGGCGATGACTTCCCTGCTGTTGGTGCTTTCGCCTACGGAATTCACCGACGAAACGACGTAGTAATAGCGCCTGGCTGTGAGGATGTTCGTGTCGGCAAACGCGGCGCTAGCGATGTTGGTGGCGATGGTCGTGTAAGGCCCGCCGTGAGTGTTCGACCGTTTGATATTGTAACTAACGGCGTTGAAGACCGGAGTCCACGAAAGGTTCACTTGCGTGTCGTTCAGCGGCGCGGTGACGTTCGGAGTCGGTAAAGGCGCGATGGGCGTGCCGTCCATCTGCAAGCAATCATAAACCCAGCCGGCGCTCAGCCAGCCGCCGAGATCGCTTGAACCACTGATGACCGAAATATACAGCGTGTTTTGGCCGACCACAAACGCGCTGGCGGGAACGCTGAAAGAGTAAAGCTGGTTGTTACCGCGATAAGATCCGACGGTGAAAGTGCGCGTGTCGGGTTCGTTGGGTGCACCGGAGAGGGAAGAAGTCCAATTGTTGACGGATATGTTGGGCCGGCCATTAATATAGGCGGTGGTCATGCCAATGCGCACGGTGTGAGCGGCGGCGGCCTGCGCGGCGGTGAGAGTAAAGCGGATCGAGAGCGTGTTGTTGATTTGCCGCGCCTCGATGGCAGGAAACTGTGCCGTCGGGTTGTTCTCCACCGTGAAACTCTTATTGGTCCAACTGCTCATCCGCACATCGGAGGGGTGCATGTAAGTCATTTTGTCGCCGTTCAAAAATCCGTTTGGCGTGCCGTCCCAATCGCCCAGCTTGAAGACAAAGGCCGGGTTGGCCTCGGCCGAAGCCAGGTTCAACGTGTTGGTCGCGCCCGCGCTCACCGTCGTCGTGGTGGTCGCGACGGAGTATTCCTGTTTGTAAAGCCTCACGTTGTAAGTGCCCGGAATCATCCGCGGCGTGGTGTAAATGCCGTTCGTCGCGATCGCCCAGTATTGCGCGTTGGCATTGGCGAAGCCGATGACCGTCTGAAAGCCATACGGCATGCCGCTGACCGTGCCGGTGACCACGCCGCGATTGGTGGCGGCGACCCAGCCGGTCAAATTTAATCCGGCAGTTTCCAGCCAGGAATAATCCGGCGCATTGGTGGGAAACTGGCCGTTGTTAAAGATGAGGGTGTATGGCCCATTCAAAATGTTGAGGCGATCCGGTTCGGTCTGATTTTCGCCATAATTGATCATGTCGTAAATTTCCTGGTCGGTGTCCCCTCCCTGATTGATGAGGCAGCGGTAGAACGGCCCGCCCGAACCGCCTTCCTGCGAATCGCGCATCATGAACACGCCCACACCGGAGGCGGTCGCGCCCGTGCAAAACCAATCGACCCAGCGATGATTCGAATAATGCTTGGAGCGCGTCTGGCCACCCGGCAGGCCGGAAATGTCGCCCGATTCGAGACTGTAAGTGATGCCGGCAAGGTCCGACGGGCGCGGGCCGTTGGAGAGCGAGGATTTTTTGAGGCGCGTGATATAGCGGCACAATCCGCCGCCCGTGGACGGTTCGACGTTGAACCAGGTGGCCATGTAGATGTGCGGATAACCGTTCCGCGCGATGTAATAATGAGTGAGGTTGGCCGCCGTGCAGGTGATGAGGATGTAATCGGTGTTCACCACCTGGGCGGTGATGGTGACGTTGTTGTTGCTATAGGCCAGAAAGTTAAGCCCGGAGTTGATTTGCGAACCTCTCGTCTGATCCTGATACTCGACCCCGTTGTAAACCAGGCTCATCAGGTCGCCCGCCTTCTGGGTGCTGTTGAGGTTGGCGCGACGCACTTTGAAAACCAATCCTGCGCCGGTGTCCACCGCGTAATTATCAGAATTGGCTGTCAGGCCAAATGCCCCCGCCGCCTGTTCCGGCATGGTCAGTCCGATGATGACGAGTCCCAGAACACAGAGAAAGAGTTTGGCAAAACGTTCAACGCAGAAGACTCGCGCCGACCGGCCGGGGCCTGCGAACCTCTGCCCACGATTCCTGTGAAATAAAAACAATATCATGGAATTCATAGAAAAGTTAGATTGTAAATCATCCGAAAGAAAACGCCGCCATCAAGCGGGTCGCGGACAGGTTGTGATGCTGAACGGTGGTCATAGTTTTTTCGGGTTGGAGTTGGAAAAAAGCCCTCAAGCTTCAGAGAAACCACAAGGAGGTGGAATCAACCAAACGGACACGACGGCGATGGTTCTTGGTTTGCGGCATTTCGGGCTTCAACCCTAACATGCGAAGTTGCCCACTAAAGTCCGCCAAAAACTTTCAGAAAAAATTGAAGGCTATCTGACTGGCTGGCAAATCTTCCGGTAGTGCTCCACCGCTGCGCCGAGGCCAGCCTTGTCTTGGAACGCCAAATCTTTGTAAAGCGTTGCGCAGGATGGATGCACGTTTTTCAACACGCGCCATTCCGACCAAAGCCGGTTGTATTCGTCGAACGCGGCGGAAATTTTTTCGCAGTCGTAATGCTTCGATTTATCGCCAAGCACACCATAGAGCAAAATCGTCCAGCCTTGCTCGAAAATGGAATACTTGATCCGACCATAAGCGCAGGAGGTTTCCACAAAATCCTGCGTCGCCGGGTCGGCGAAATGAATTTCGTGGGCGAGCGACTCGATTTTCTTCCAGTCGGCGACTGCTTCCGCCTTTTCCGCAAGTGCGACGGCAATCAGGTTCGTGGTGTTGAACGCGCGCAAATCCGGCGCGGCCATGAAATCATCCCGCGCCCACCATAAATCCACAGGCTTGATGAGGCTGCATTGCCCACGCAAAACAGCGGCGGCGGAAAGCAGGTTGAGTTCGCGAAATTTTTTCAAGTCGTCGCCGCTCAAATGAAGTTGTTGCGTGGCGAAGTTGTTGAAGAGTTCATCCTCGGTGCGATTTGGATTTTCCGCGAACGTGCAGATGACATAAGCATTCAGCGCGCACCATAGTTCGTTCGTGATGTAAGGCCCTTCCCATCCGCCGCCGCGCGACCAGGTCCACACGCCGGCAAAATTTGTGTGGCTCACAATATCGTGCAGGCCACGCTTCACCGCGTCTTCCTCCCAGCCATTGATGACGCCGTCGCCGATGTAAAAAGGATGTGCGCCCTTGCCGTAAGCCTCGCGTTGGCATTGCACTTCGACGATCTGGCGATGCTTGCCGATTCCGAGCGTGGGATTGAATGGTGTCATCCGCAGAAAATCACCGGCCTGAGGTTTGATGGAAAAAATCAGGTTCGTGTGCGGCGCAATCGCGTCGGCGACCTGCAAATAGTATTCCGGGTTAACGTGGAAATTATTCCCAAAATCCCAGGTGCGGTAGAAAACCGTTTTACCTCGCTTTACGCAGGCTTCGTCGCGCAACAATTTCAGCAACGCGACGTGGCTTTGAGGGCCGTGGATGATGGCGGTCGCGCCCTGCATTTTGCTTTCGTCCTCCCGTCCCGTCGTGGTGTGATACGGGCTGTCCTGCAAATAGATTTCGCCGGTGCGGACGACGATGCCGTCCAAATCGGGGCAGCGGTCAAACAGTTCGTCCAATTGGGCGCGGAGAATTTTTTGCGTCAGTGGGCGTTCCACGTCAACCCGTCCGTCCCGGTCGCAAATCTCGTCCTTGAATTTCGCGACGAGCGCCTTCGGCAGGACGATGAACTGAAACCACGCATACGCCTTGAGGCCGGCGACGTGGGCGAGCCGCGCCTGCCTTTCCAGATTCTGTGCGTGATTTTCAATCCATATCCGCGCCTCGCTGTCTGCCGGCAAAATCCCCGGCGCAATCGCGTCAAACGTCTGGCACGAGTCCGCGCCGTCCTCGATGACCTGGCCGGTGTAGCCCCAATCCGCGAGCTTGCGCGGGTCGCGGAAGGCGGATGGCTGGGGCGGCTCGCCCGGATTGTCGAAGACCATGTCCAGCACGAAGCGTGCGGGAGCATTTGTTTCCACCGCGCCCGCGCCGGTCGCCGGCAGCAGGCCTGCCAGCAGCAGGAGTAAAATGATTCGTCCAATTTTCATGCTTTCAACACTGCGAGGCAGTGTATCAAAGGTCGGTTTGCATGGCATTTTTTCCTTGGGAAAATCGCGCGCCGGCGGGCGTGGATCATGGCACGCGCGCACGGTAAAATCCGGCGGGATTGGTGGCGGCGATGCCTACCGCCTGCATCACGCCGTTCGTGCCGATGATGGTGGCGACGGTTTGCCAGACAACGGGCGGCATTAGTGACGCGGCTTTTTCGACGATGTAACTTTCACCAGGCTCGCCAGGAAAATTGAAGCTGGCCGCTCCGGCATTCACGGTGAAACCAGACATCAACGGCGCGGGCACGGGCTTGGGCGAAACGGTAATCAAGTCCACGGACGCGGCCAGGATATTCGTGGCGTTGCCGATGCGAGCGTTAAAGATGAGTGTGTTGGGGATGGCGAAGCCGTTGTCCCGGAAACCGAGGTTGGTCGTGGTCACGCTCGTCGTGCCGTCGGAAATTGTCGTGTCATACGTCAGCGACACCGGATGCAGCGCGATGGTGAAGGCGTAGGTTTTTCCCGCCGCGATGGACATGCCACTGTCCACCCAGTTGGCCGCGTTGTAACTGCCGGCGTTTTTTCCGCCGTCATACAACGCCCATTTTTTTGCGGGCATCGTGCCGCCGGGCGTCGCCCCGTAGGCACGGATGATGAAGGAACTGCCGCTGCTTGATCCGCCCGCCGAGGACGGGCCGTCGGTGACGGTGAGATAATCGTTGATCGAAGTGAAGCCGGTAAGCGAATCCACGCGCATGAGACAGCGAATGGTTTCGTCGTTCGTCGTCGCCAACCGGCCGGCGTAACTGCGACGCAGGTAAGAATCGCCGGTGGAAGTTTGCGTGAAGGCCAGATAATTTCCGCCGCCATTCACGGGCGACGCGCTGGTGATCACGGGCGCGGTGATTCCGCCGTAAGCCCAGACATCACTCCAGCCGTTTTGTCCGGCAGTGCCGGGGAAACTGCTGTCAAAAGTTTCGATGATGCCCTTGAGTCCGACGCTGGCGGCGACATTGCGAAAGGGCGGCAAGGCCACGGTGGGATCAGTGCCGACGGTGGTGCGCAAACTCGGCTCGACGTAATAAGTGGCGATGCTGTTGGAATATTGCTGCGCCAATCCGGCGTAGTTCGTCCAGCACGAATCGTATTCGGCGAGCCAGAATTTGATTTGCGCTGGATCGCCCGCCGTCGTGAGCGCCTGCAAATTGATTACGGAGCGAAACATCCGGTAAAGCGTCTGGCCGTAGCGCGTGGAGGAGCGTAGTGTGTTTTGGTCGAGCGCATTGGTGGGCGTCAGGCCGTCGGCCAGCGCAATCATTTGTCCCCACATCGTCACGGCGCTGTCCTGATCGTTGAGCAGTGATTGCAATTGTCCGGCGTTGGACGGCACGGGCGGGAAGCGGAAGTATTGGTCACGCGTCCACCACGCATCGAGATAATTGCTCGTGCTGCGGTCGCCGCGCAAAACCGCTTGCGCCGAGAGCAGGGC
>Ga0068856_100000924_pt1 | contig 31455 bp, 21 predicted proteins | sample KBSCornC62_FD_66595 | JGI IMG/M metagenome (GOLD analysis project Ga0068856, IMG submission 66595) | Corn rhizosphere microbial communities from Kellogg Biological Station, Michigan, USA - KBS Corn C6-2 | ecosystem: Host-associated > Plants > Roots > Rhizosphere > Soil ... | reverse complement strand
TAATAAACTCATCAAAATCGCCGACGCCTTTCACTACTATCACTGGTTTATTGCATATCCCTGCTTCTTTCACCACCTGAGAGCTCCCTTCCGAAATTGAAGGATGCACCAGCATATCCGCTGCACGGATATATTTGATTACATCCGTTTGTCTGCCTAAAAAACTAACATGGTTATCCAGCCCAGATTCGGTGACGAATTCCTTCAGTTCAGTCTCCAACGGTCCCGTGTCAAGCAAAACAAGTTTTATGTCCAAACCTATGGCAGCGAGTTTTTTGACCGCCTTCAATAATGTAAGATGATTCTTATTTTGGACCATACGGCCTATGCTGACAAGGTTTAAAGTACGATTATTTGCGGATGGATAAGAATCGCCTTTGGCCGCGCATTGATAATAATCAAAATTGTAGTACAAGGGCATCACAATAATCTTCTTTTCCGGTACATTTTCGTGCTGAACCATCTGGTTTTTACATCGTTCTGAGACTACCAGTATCTTTTTTGAGAAAATATTGACTAGCCTATCGAGACGTAATGCATTTTTATTACCCGAGAGATAAACATCATCCGAATGATGCCGCATCGGAAAAACTGCCGCCTTTAAAAAAAACCGGCTAAAAGCCGCGACAAGATTAAGATACTGTAAGTGCGGAAATACAAAATCGATCTCATGCTTCCTGCCAAATTCAATCAACGTTTTGCAATGGCTGTAAAAGCCATTGCATGGTATTGCAAACACCTGCGCGCCAAGTTTCGAAGCAAATTCGTGAATCGCACCGGCCGGGCTTGTCGTCAACAGGTAAACCGCATGACCTCTTTTGATAAGGTCTTCGATTGCCGTCACAATAAACACCGACAGATATGAACTATTATAGTAGAAAACTATGCGCATCAGTTTACGTATTCATTGTTCTCTATAGTCGGGGCGACTTTCAGATTCCGTTTAAAATATAGTTTGAAGCCTCGCCGTATATATTTCTGATAAATAGCTGCCACAAGAATCAGGCAAAAGAAATAACCCAAAGCCGATGTTATAGCATATTGGTTCACCTTTACTATATGCAATAGCGTGTAGTCAGTTCCGATAGTGAACAGGATCACCAGCGGGCAGATAAAATAATAGATGTGATTATGCCTTTTGTAATAGATGAGTCCAACCAGAATCAGGTATAAGCTGTAAAAATATTGTCCTGCCAATAAGAGCAGCAAGTAGTAAAGTGCTGGATGGAATTTGGGTGATATAAAGAACCTGAACATCACCGGTGTTAACACTGCCAGACCAGCCAGGACCGCTGTAAGAAAAAGAACATACCGCATCACCACGGAAGCAACTTTGGACCTGTTCCCATTCATCAGATTCTCATATAAAAAGGGATAGAACGGTGTCACAAAAGCAGTTGTTATCACTGTGAGTATAAATGCAAACTGACCCGCGAGACCATATAAACCTGCTTTGGCCGGCCCGTAAAAATAATTCACCATGAAGGTATCGCAATTATACATGGTGAAGGACATGAAAAACAGCGGTATTGCCGGAAAGCCGCGTTTCAGGATAAGCAGGAGCCATTTTTTTGAAAAGTTGAAAATGATCAGCCTGTTTCTCACCAGGAAGACAATGCCAACGAGAGATATAATCAGGATATTTAGAAAAATGCTTTTTACCCGGCCAATGTACCCATCGTGGCAAAAACCGATGAAGTAAATGGCCAGCGATAGCTCTAATGTAGTCTTGATGACGGCCATTATTCCGAAGAACACTGGCCGGCGTTGATTACGCAGAATGGAAAAAAGATAGTCGCAGAAAAAGTTAAAGAAATTGAGCAAACATATCAGGTACAAAATACTCTCAGACAGCCCTGTTAGGCTGGTAAGTTCGTGGTGAAAAATCCAGACTATTGCCATCATCACAGGGAGCCCTACCACCGGAACAAGTATTGAAGTACTGACGAAGGTCTGCATTTCCCGGTGCTGAAAACCCTGGTATTCTACCGTAAAAGTTTCTCCTATCCCCATGCTCATCAATGGGGCAAGCAGGAAAAATGCATTAGAAAAAATAGTGATAAGACCATAATCGCTCTGCGAAAGGTAATGGGTAAAAAAGGGTAGTAATAAGAAGGAAATGGCCTTGGTAGCAAAACCGGTGACCGTATAAATACCAAATGCCTTGAAAAAATTCAACTCGTTACATTTTGAGGATTAACCCTTCACGAAATTATCCCTGAACTGCGCAAAAGTTATTTTTAGCCCCTCTTTAAAACCAATGATCGAATCGTAGCCAAGCAGATGTTTTGCTTTGCTGATGTCCGCCAGGCTATTCATGATATCGCCGGCCCGGGGATTTTTGTATTCAGCGGCGATTTCTTTTCCTGAATTTTCGTTAACTATTTGCCATAATTCGTTTAACGATATCCTTTCTCCTCCAGCAATATTATAAACCTGGTTTACTGCCTCCGGCGACTCTGCAAAAAAAGCCCTGATGTTCGCCTGCACCGCATTTTCCACGAATGTGAAATCGCGGGTTTGCTCGCCTGTACCAAAGATCGACGCTGGTTGATCTTCATGCACGGCCTTCAAAAACAATGGGATCACGGCCGCGTACTGACCTTCCGGACTTTGGCCGGGGCCGAAAACATTAAAATAACGCAGACCTATTGATTCCAGTCCGTAGACACGTGAAAATACCCCCGCGTACAATTCGGCAACCTGTTTAGTCAAAGCATAAGGGGAAAGGAGCGCTCCGGTACGACTCTCGATTTTCGGAAGCTCGGGGCTGTTGCCATAAACGGAAGAAGATGACGCATAAATAAATCGCTTGACAGAGCCACTATCCTTAACAGCGCAAAGCATATTTAAAAAACCCGATATATTAACATCGTTGGTGGTTACCGGGTTTTTAATAGAACGAGGAACAGAACCAAGCGCCGCCTGATGACTGACGTAATCAATCCCATCAACAGCAAGCCGGCAGGTATCGGGGTTGCGAATATCGCCCTCTATTAATTCAAATGCAGGATTGTCGGCAAAAGGCGCCAAATTATGACGGAACCCAGTAGAAAAGTTATCCAGCACACACACCTTGCCTGCTTTATATTTCAGCAAGTATTGCACCAGGTTTGATCCAATAAAGCCGGCGCCGCCTGTCACCAGGAATTTAAATTTGCTCAGGTCTTTTTTATGGTATGGGATATCGTACATCGTTCTCATCATTGATAAAGGTTAGGTAATAGGTTTTTTATAGAATCTATTTTTCGTTAGTGTTTTAACAGTGAAGAATCCCGACACCAAAAAAAACGCCAGCGCCGACGATATAGCAACATACTTGATAGCGTTTTCCCGTATAGCCGGCAGGGGTAGCTCGGGGTCATCTATGATGCGATATAAGGGTGTTTCTTTTTGCAGATTAATCTTGGCGATTTCCAGATTACGCATCACTTCAGCATAAGCCGCTGCAAAGGCTGCAGCTTTCGCCTGGTTAAACATCATCCCCGACCGCTGGATACTTACCGCGGGGTTAAGGTTATAAGTCTGGTCGCTCATGGAAGCTGTAGACGAAAAAGTGTGGCTCAATACGCCCGCCAGACTATCCGCTTCGTGCTGCAGCAACCTTACACTGGCGGCTGACACCCTTGTTTTTGTATCGATAAAATACTGCGAAGTTTCGTGAAGTACCAGTTTCGAAGTATAGTAAGCAATATTAGGATCGGTGGAAGTGGACGTAATCAGATAAATGATCAGTTTTTTATCCTTCTTAAAAACTATAAATGAATTGCTCACCCGGGTAATAATTAACCTGTACAAATCTCTCTGCCCGGGCGAGAATTTGTCGGGGTTGTTGCCGAAGGCTCCAAGTGATGCAAACCGGTCGCCATATTGCTTCCTGGCGATAAGATTAAGAAGTGTCAGGTGTTTTCCGGAATCGGTTTCACTCAGCAGCGCCTTACCTATCAATGTCCTGGATTTGAAAAGCTCTATGATGTTATCGCCCGAAAAAATATTATCCGGATTACTGGTAATACCGTCAAAGCCTAGCTGAGAAGCAAGGTTAACGACGCCCATGTTGGGCCGGGATTCAGTTGATAACACAAAACTAATGCTCGCTGAATATACGGGCGGCTTGGTCATTAATTTTAAATATCCAAGTCCCGCGCCGACAATAATGGCCAGTACCAAAAAATACCATTCTTTTAGTAAATAATCACCTACCAATTTTACCTTCTCCTGGCTGGACATATTATTTCTTAAGGGTGGATATTGTGATGATAATAAGCGACACTAACGACAATGCAGTGGACGAAATGCCTAGCGCTTCTCCCACCGACATGCCTCTGGTGGCCTTTTTACCCGGAACAATTACCTCGGCGCCGGCATCAACACGCGGGTATGATCTGAACAAACCGAAAAAGCCATTATGAGTTCGATTTACGCTTCCGTTAGAATATACAACATAAATTTTTGAACGACGTGCCTGGTCAGTTGTTCCACCGGCCTGGGTCAGATAATAGTTTAGAGGCTCACCTTTTACAAAACCTGTTTTTGTTGATGACAAAACCTCGCCGCTCACTTTCACCAGCGGATCAAGTTTCGATACCTGGACTACGTCGCCGTCCTGAAGTAGATAATCGCTTGTTGAACCGGGTTTTTTCAGCACCTCATCCAGATTAACGGCAATGTGGTCATTGGTTTTATTTACATCCCGGATTACCTTCTCGCCTGTTTTATCCTCCGTACTTTCTTCAATGGTCTTTACACTTTGCTTCTTTGAAGTGTCGGTCGTTCCGCTGTTCCGTATCAAGAAAACACCCTCTTTGTTCGCCATCGGCGACAACCCTCCGGCGCGTTTGATCAGATTGCTTATCCTTTCATTCTTGGACTCGATAGTATAGTTCCCCGGGAAATTAACTTCTCCTTTTATTGTGACCAGCTTTTGCTCGGAGTATCCCGGATTACGTCTTACCGTAATGATATCAAATGGTTCGAGAATAAAATTAACGTTGTCTATTTCGAGGCCATTATGGATATCGACGTTATACACCTTCGCAATGGAGTCTACGTTTACGTGCATGCTCTGATCTGTTATCCTGCGGCCCACTTCAATGTTAAATGAGCTGGCTGCATCGGTAAAACCACCGGCCATAAGCAGCGCATCCTTTAAAGCAAGATTACGCCTAAAACCATACTGTCCCGGTTTTCTGACCTCTCCCTCTACTGATATCACGTAATTGCTCCTCAGATCATTGATGAAGGCAATATTTATAGCGTCCCCCTTCACCAGCCTGACGTCGTCAGCCCCACCACTCATTACGTTTGACACATTGAACGTGATATTCTCTTTCGTTCCGTCAGTATGAACCCTGGTGAGGTTAGCGCGCTGGGTAAAAACATTTTCGTCCAATCCTCCCGCTCGTCTTATTAGTCCGCTTATGGTTAACCCCGGAACCAGCTCAAATTCGCCCGGCCGGCGAACGGCGCCTAAAATAGCAACGCCATTAATCAATTTACCGGATACAGAATCAACCCGGAACTCGTCACCGTTCGATGGTAAATACGAGCCCAATTCGGCTTTGGATATGTCACGAATTCTTCTCGCGGTGTCTGTTATCTGCCATACTTTAATAGAAGCTTTGTATGCCCTATCAGTGTATCCTCCAGCAAAAAACAGCAAATCCTGTAATGTTTCACCATCTTTCAACTCAAAAACACCCGGCCTTTTTACCTGGCCCGAAATGGTTACATGTTTATTATATACCGGGAAGTTGATAACATCATTTTCTTTTAGCGGCACATTGCCTTGCTGATCGCCCCTTGTCAAGAATTGATAGAGATCTATTTTTTGCTGAACCTTGTTGTTTCTTATCAGCTCAATATTTCGGTACGTATTAATGTCGCCAGGGCCGCCACATACATATAGCGAGTTAAATACCGTGGAAACAGACGATACGGTATAATTTCCAGGTTTGGCTGCCCCCACAACGGTGACGTGTATGCTTTTGATCTTGCTCAGTGAAACAACGAGGCTGGACCAACCGCCTTTCAATGATCGGTATGCTGTTTGACTCATCTTTGTGCGTAACAGGTTGGTTGCCTGCTCGATGGTTAGCCCGGCGACGGGAATTGTGCCGACCTGCGGTAAAAATACTGTGCCCTCGGGTTGTACTTTTGATCTGAAAACTGCCTCCTGGTAGCCGGAAACCGTGATCAGTAATTCATCGTCCGGGCCAAGAACGTAATTCAACGGCGTTGCGATACGTAAATTAGGCTCGAAAGACAAGGAAGGCGTATTGAAGAAAGATGAGCCAAATACATCAGACGAGCTTTTCGGTTTTTGATAACTCAGGTAACTATTACCTTCGCCCGCCCTCGAAACCGACGATGTGGTATCACTACCAGATGCGCCTGAGACACTTCCGATGCCGGTACCGGACAATCCCATCAATCTAGCTTTCAGCTTTTGAGCCTGGGCAGGTGGCATGCCTTTGCTAACAGCCATTTGTTCGGCCTGGTCATTCGAAATGCCGCGAGATTGCAATTTGGATTTTATGGTATTAATGTCGGCGTCTGAAATCTGATCGGCATTAAAAGTAGTTAAATCGTATCCGCTAAAAACATAGGACGATGCTTGTGAATCGTCGGGCCCAATTACTGCATGATGTTTCCCCTGGGCAAACGCGACAGATAAATTAAAACCGATAAAAAATAAGAGTAGTAAACTTGTTTTAAGATACATTTCAGTAAAAAAGACCTAGGTAATTCCTTAACCCGGATAACATATGCCCCTACCCTTTACTCACTTTTTCAGCATTCAAACACGAAACTGTAATCCGTTTGTCTTTGGCCAAATATCTTAACCATTAAACAAAAAAGAAATTAAATGTCCATAAAATTAGAAATTATCAGTCAACTTTGCTTTATTTATTAGGCAATTTTTAATTAAATCGCAGGCTTATTATAAATAATTTACCACTTGGACCTAAAGCAAAGCCTAAATGAATTTTTACACGATCTGAGGCGAGCGCTCGCATTGCTTTGGAGTACAGACCGCCCTGCTCATAGGCTCAACTTCATCCTGCAATTGGTACAAGCGTTTCTTCCCGTTGCCTCGCTTTATTTTATGAAGCGGATGATAGAGGCGGTAATGCACAGTCAGAGCACTTTCTACCCAGTGCTGCTTTTTATTTTTAGCTATGCGGTCACTCAGTTACTCATGGTATTCATTAGCCAATATTCTGCCTATATTGATGTTAAGCTTCAGTATAAAATAACCGATCAGCTTTCAGCCCAGATACTTCAAAAGGCGATCGATGTTGATTACGAGTATTACGAAAATCCATCATACCATGACACGCTCCACCAGGCACAGCAGCAAGCGGCTTATAAGATACCCCTGTTGCTAAAGGACTTCAACACGCTTGTATTAAATGCGTTGACTTTGATTTTTCTGATCGTGTTCTTCTTTAGCATACACGCACTGTTCGGTTTGTCGTTTATTGTTGTCTTTATCCCCCTGGCCATCGTAAAATGGCATTCGGGCCATAAACTGCTGCAGCTTGATAGAGAATTTGTGCCACTGGAACGGGAAGCACACTACCTAAACCAAACGCTTACCGGGATAAACCAGGCGAAAGAAGTCCGCGTACTTGGCTTCGGACGCGATTTTATCAGGAAGTTTATCAATATCCGCACACTTATCCGGCAAGAGAAAACTTCGATGCACGCAAAGCTCACCCGGTACAGTCTGATTGCAGAGGCAGCCGAAGTGATAGCGATAACTGCAGTATTTATCGTACTGGCAAAATATACATGGGAAAAGGTTTTCACCGTAGCCATATTTGTCATCTACCTGCAGGGCTTTCAGCGCCTGCAGAACTCGGCGAAAAACTTCCTCCAGGCACTGGTGCAACTATTCCAGCAGCGGGTATTTATGAAGGACCTTTTTTTGTTCCTCGATCTTGGGCCTTCGAAAACGGATTCAGGAACAGCTCCGTTTCATCCCGGCGAAAAAGGTTTGAGTGCAGAGAATGTTTCGTTTACTTACCCTGGCACAGAAAAATGTATCCTGAAGAACATCTCTGTTAACTGTCGCCCCGGAAAAATCATCGCGCTCGTAGGCGAAAATGGCTCAGGGAAAACAACGCTCATCAAACTATTCGCGAGGCTTTATGAAGTCAAAAAAGGCATCATAACGCTTGATACCACGAAAATTGGCGACATAGAAACGCCATCCTTCAGAGCTAACACCGTATTCCTTTTCCAGGATTTTGAAAAATATTTCCTGAGCATCGAAGAAAACATCGCCCTGGGTGCTGCCTTAAGCGCCGATTCGGAAAATGCGGCGGAACACGCTGCCAGGCAGGCACAAGCGCACGATTTCATCAGCAAACTGAGCAAAGGATATAAAACCCGCATCGGGCGGCATTTTAGAGAGAGTGAGCAACTTAGCGGGGGTCAATGGCAAAAGATCGCTTTATCCCGAATATTTTACCGGGATGCTAAATTGATTGTGCTGGACGAACCGACGAGTTCGCTGGATCCGAACGCTGAATTCAAGATTTTTGAGAATCTGAAAAATAACTTAACCGATCAAATGATCATAATTGTAACGCATCGCCTTTATAATTTAAAAATTGCCGATTATATCTATGTTTTAAAGGATGGAACAATCAGCCAGGAAGGCACTTTCGGGCAACTGGCTAATATGGATGGTGAGTTCAGGACAATGTACGAGAATCAAAAACTATAGCTATGGCTGCGCCTACCTTGTCAATCATTGTCCCAACCAAAAACAGGCCACATTTACTTAAGCGGGCGCTCCAATCTGTGGCCATTCAGCAATACTCATCGTTTGAAGTATGCGTGGTCGATAATAATAGCGGCAAGGAAAAAAATACCGAGATACAAGCGATAGTCGAAGAATTTAGCGAAAGAAATCCCTCGCTGCGTTGGCTTTATGTTCACAGCACAAAATTGTTTGCATCAGGCGCCAGAAATGACGGCATTGCAGCGACAACGGGCGACTTTATTATCTTTTTAGACGATGATGACGAACTATTAAAAAACAGCGTCAGCATTCGGATGAACGCGATGGCGGCCGATCCGGATCTAGCGCTATTGTATTGTGGGGGGTATTCAAGGATATTTCCCTACCCCTTTAAAATGTATCGTTACTATCATTATAATAAACAGATGCAACGCGACAGGCTAATAATGATGTCGTGTTCATCTATCATGATCAACCGGCATATCTTTGACGCGTATAATCTGCGTTTCGACGAGAGACAAAGCCGAATGGAGGATTATGATCTCTGTAAAATGATCATCCAACTGGATCTTAAAGTGAAATCTATACCAGATCCCCTGGTCATGATTTATCTTCACCCTGAGACAAGAATGTCCTCGCAGCAGCTAATCGATTACGACTTTAAAGAAAAGCTTATTGAACGCTGGGGACCGCGTGAACAAGACGTGGTTTTCGATTATGCACAAGGCGTATACCAGTGGCGCAAATGCTTTGGGATCAATGATTTGAGTCTAAAGGAAATATCCGAACACCTTTACAAAGATTTTAACCGGCGCCCAACCCCTGCATTTTTGTTTAAGTACAGGCTTATTAGTATCAGCCCTTTTTTATTTCTATTCTTATACCATATTACACTTTCCGTCTCTCAGTCCTACAAAAACATGCGCGCTCACCTCTGATTACAGCATTTCCGCGCTTTCCGCATATCTATTTTTTTCACATGCCCAACTGATCATTTTGGGGAAGGGCTGCTTATTTAATCGCCTGGCTGTCGGTGTATCATAGCACATACCGCACCATTCGAGCAGCGGGACACCAAAGTATTTTCCCTCATTAAAGTTAGTAACAATACTACTGCCCGCACCTTTATAGCCTTGCTCATGAAACACCACTTCCGGCTCTATTTCAAGGTAAAGGCAGGCAGCGTACGACCAGGCAATAGCCATCATTTCCCCGCCCTGATTTATATTATTATTCTCCAGATTGCCGGTCATCGTTTTCCGGATATCTGGTGGCATGCAGGCCAGGTGACCCGCTTCATGCAAAATATCACCAGGATAAAGCAACTTTTCGCGGTCGACGATAAGCGCCCCTTCACGAAAATCGAGGCCGGGTAGGAAAGTTTTAGCCTCGATATGCTCTAAACAGACCTTGATGCCGATATCGTTAAGAAAATCAAGCATCCGTTCTATTAGTATATTACCCATTTAGCTCTCCTTCCAGTTTGTCGGCGAGCGTATTTGATGCCTCTGAATTATGCATCCTCAGATTTCGAATAATCCTCCTCTGCAATTCAACATCCCTTTGCTCCTCCTTGACCTTCTTTTCAGATTGCTCAAAGATCTCACTGAGCCAATCATTAACCATACAATCTATTACCAGGTGAATACGATCGCGCTCACCCCTATTGGCAACCCGATGCGGAAGATTGGCATTGATGTACCAGCATTCGCCTTCCTGCATACCAACCAGGTCGCCATCCACATAAAATTCCACTTTTTCGTTAGTAAAAACAGGAATGTGTAACCGAGCCTCACCCTGCTCAAACGCAAGATCAATATCCCTATGTTCTTTGATGATTGAACCGGCTTTGAGGTTAAGTAACCTTACAGATAACTTTTCGCATTGAAGCTGTTCCAGCAGATTGGCGGTTGAAGGCAGCAGGTTTAGCAGGTAAGTATTGCTAAAAATGCCTTCACCCAAAAGTTCAGCGAAAGGTTTGTCCATCTTACCTCCGGGTGTCCGAAGCGCTAAAACTTTCCAATCGCCGTCATAGTGCAATTGATTATAATGCGACATCCATTCGCGCGACTCCAATAATTCGCTTATTTCCTGTTGAAGATGCGCAATGGGTATTGCGAGGCCAAGCTTGGAGTAACATATCATAATCCCGACTTCCTTATTATAATATTATCGATAACCAATGCATCCTTTTCAACTGTGATAATGATATTGTCGTCCTTAACCAGGCAGGAAGAACCATCATGAGACAATCCGGTGCCAAGGATATATATGCTCATCTAAGATAAAGGTCTGACCCGCTGCATTAGTTAGCGATCAGATATTTATTAATCATTAAACAAATAATAATTTAATGTGAAATTAAAAGAGGAAATAAATTCCTATTACTAAAGTAATATATTTATTACGAAACGTAAAGATTAATTAATATGATAGCCCATGTTGCTTTTCTCAAATTAATTGGTAGCTTTACTACGCTATAAAAGCGACTGAAATACCTTTGACACAAACTGACTTTATCCTTTTATAATATGTTTCCTAGTACCGGTATATGAATACCCAAATTACATATCTGCATATACCAGGTCTGCTTAATATTGACGAATTACGCGCCATAGCAGACATCAGCGATCAGGCAGTTTACGAAAATGGCAAACTGACCGCATCCGATGCCGCGCGCGACGTCAAAAACAACCTCCAACTCAATCAACAGGAACAAGCCTATACTTCCATACAACAACTCTTATTGCAAAGTCTGAATCGTAATCTTTTATTCAGAAATGCTGTACTCCCCCAACACGTATACCCTTTTTTGATAAGCAAATACCAGGAGAACATGAGTTATGGCTGGCATGTGGATAGCCCCATTATGGGCGACATGCTGAGAACGGACATCGCTATGACGATATTCCTGAATGGGCCAAACGAATATGAGGGTGGTGAACTGGAACTGCAAACACCCCTGGGTGCAGCAAAATTCAAATTAAATGTGGGAGACGCCATTTGTTATCCATGTACTTATGTGCACCGGGTAAATGAGGTGACCTCAGGCTGCAGGCATGTGGCCGTAACATGGGTGCAATCGCTGGTAAGAAATCCCGAGCACCGCAATATTCTTTTCGGGCTTCACCAGGTTACAGAAAGCCTGTATTCAAAGAAAAATGCTACTGAAGAGCTTGGCGCGTTGCAACAGCATTACAGCAATTTGCTACGCATGTGGGCTTATTAATGATTGACTAAATAAGATGTCGCAAAAACTGACAATAGGTGTATTGCTGGCAAATTCTACCATTTTGCCAATGGCTGTAAGCTTTAATTCGGGCCTCAAACAGGGTCTTAACGGACTAAATGAGGATAAAGAAATAGAACTGGAAATTGTGCCTGAATTTATCGGGCAGGGATCAACCCTGCAGATAGAGGCAGCCGTAAACAAACTAATCGGCTTTTATGACTCAGACATTATTACCGGCATTATTTCAAACAAGGCCGGTAACGAACTTGCTGAGAAATTTGCAAAGCATAAGCGCCCGATCATTGTCAACAACATTGGCGAACATTTGCCAGACCCTAAAACATCCAACGATTACATATTTCTAAACTCATCTCACACCTGGCAGCAGGTTTGGTCGATGGGTAAATGGGCCGTTGAAACTTTTGGAAAAAAAGGCATGTTGGCATCCGGGCTTTATGATTCAGGTTATTCTTTTCCAATCATGCTTAAAAAAGGCATGGAAGCAGCAAGTGAAGATACATCTTTGCCTTTCGCTGTAGCTCCTGTAAAACAATATAAAGGTTTGGCAGATGTTGCTTCAGTGATACCGCAATTGATTAGCCATAATCCCGGTTTTGTTTTTGCAACTTTTTGCGGAGAAGAGGCCAGTATATTTCTCTCTGAATATGTAAAGCACGGTTTGCACAAAAAAATCCCGCTCCTGGGATTGCCATTTCTTGTTACTGAGTTTGACGGCAATGGCGAGCAGATAGTTATTTATACCACAACATCTGCCTACCGTCCTATATCAGGCGACGAAACAAGCCAGTTAGATTGTATCTCCTCCGATCCGTTCCGGCAATTCGGCTACGAAACCGGCCTTTTAATTAAGAATGCAACTAAACGCCCTGCCGGTTCTACCCTGCAAAATGCGTTGACCCAAATTGAAGTGGAAACAATCCGGGGGAAGCTCAGCATATCGCCCCGCACCACTGGTAATACAGGAAAAGTATTTCTGTTGAAAAACACCTATGCGGGTATTAAAGAAGAGAGAACAACACAACTGATTGGTGAGCTGGATACTATTGACATTGATAATCAAACAATAAAAGAAATTAACGACCAGGTTTCTTCAGGCTGGTATAATCCTTACCTGAGCATTTGATCATGAAAGTAGCGGTGATCTGCAATTCCGATTCCCTCGCCTTCCCGGCAATTGGCTGTCTTATAAGCAGAAGAGAGCTGGCAGGAGCGGCAATTCTGGCCCGTAGCATGAGCAGCCTGTATCAGCCCCTGATAGGAGCCGGCGTACCACAAACAAATATTCTGTTGCTGGCAAAGGATAACTGGCAGACAACAATGGAAAATTGGCTTAATGAACTCCATCCGGATATGGTTTGGGTGTTCGGTTTTCCGTGGCGCGTTCCCGAGGCAATTTTGGGTATGCCCAAAGGCGGCTTCTTGAATTTTCATTTTGGTAGTGTTCCCCAATATAAAGGAGCTGATCCAATATTTTGGCAATTAAAAAATGGGGAGGAAAAAGCAACCCTGGTTGTTCATAAAATGACCGCCGATATTGACGAAGGGCCCGTGGTAATGCGGCGTGAGATGCCTATTATGAAAGGCGAAAATTACGGACTGTTTTGCCGAAAATCCGGCTATCTCGCAGCGGAGCTGGTTGATACCTTGATAAATGATTATTTGAATAACCGCCTGGTTGAAAAACAACAGGAGCCGGGAGCAATATCCCTGTATCTCAAAAAGCCCGGGGGCCAAACCCTTACCATCAGTTGGGAAGAGCAGTCTGCCGAGGAGATCGAACGCCTTGTTAACGCAGCTAACCCAAAATACGGCGGCGCTTCGACCTATCTTGGGAGTACCGAGTTACGAATACTGGAAGCAGCGCCAGCCGAAATAAAGACAGAGAATGGATTTGAAGCAGCGCCGGGCACGGTGGTATATGCAGATGTAGTGTATGGTGTGATAGTGGCATGTCGCCAGGATAAATTTTTGAAAATAAATATTGTCCACACTGCCGACGGGTACTTCTCCGGAAGCAAGCTGTTTAGTATGGGCATAAAAGCAGGAGAAAAATTCAACAATCTAAATTAACAACAATTATGGAAGGAACAATTTCAGAGATCCGGCTCTTCGCCGGCAATTTTCCACCCAAAAACTGGGCCTTTTGCAATGGACAAATAATGGCGATCCAGACCAATCAAGCCTTGTTCTCGTTACTGGGGACCACCTATGGTGGTAATGGACAAACAAATTTTGCGCTTCCCGATCTGCAGGGGCGTACCGCCGTGGGTCAGGGCCAGGGGCCGGGTCTTTCGATGTACACACTTGGTGAGAAGCTAGGTGCTAACACCGACACAATCATTCAGACGACAATGGCGGCTCACCCCCATTCAACTGCTATCACGCAGGGTGGTAAGGGAACCGGCAATGCCACGGTGATGTGTATCGATGCAGGCGGACAGGCGCAACCTGGAGGCAATTACATAGGCGCTGACACCACAGCAGGTGCAAAACCTTATGCGCATCCTACCCTGGGTACGCCTACACCGATGGCTAGTGGTGCCGTCGCGAGCAATCTTACAGTACCGCCGCCGACTGTTACAGGAATAAGCCTGACCGGTGGCAGCCAGCCGCATAACAACATTATGCCATCAATTGCTATAAATTATATCATTTGTTTATTTGGTGTCTACCCATCGAGGAACTAAAAACTTAAAAAAATGGAAGGAACAATAGGAGAAATACGTGGATTTGCCGGCAACTTTGCACCGGCCAACTGGGCACTATGCCAGGGGCAAACATTGCCAATTGCGCAATACACCCCGCTTTTTTCAATAATAGGCACCATTTATGGCGGGGATGGACAAACTAATTTTCAATTGCCAAATATCCAGAGCCGGATTGTTATTGGCGCCGGAACGGGTCAGGGTTTGCCAGCCTATAATCCGGGTCAGATACTGGGCGAAGAAAATCACACCTTAAATATCAATGAAATACCGGCTCACACCCATACAGTAACCAGCCAAACCGATAACACGGCACCATCTGCCACTGCCAGTTTAATGGCGATCAACGCCACAGCAAACAAAATTAATCCGTCGGCTAATCTTCTCGCTCAGGATGAATTGGGCAAAACATTATATGCACCGGGCAACTCAACTGCAGTTGCAATGAATGCGGGTTCAATAGTGCTTAATAGCATTACCATGCCTGTGCCAACGGTAACCGTGAATATGGCAGGGCAAAGTCAGCCACACTCTAATATCCAGCCGGTGCTTGGCGTTAATTACATTATTTGTCTTGAGGGAATCTTCCCATCACGCAATTAATCATGATCATCTGTAAATCTTAACAATTAAAGACATGGAAGGAACTATAGGAGAAGTAAGAATGTTTGCAGCAAACTTTGCTCCAGTAAACTGGGCGTTGTGCCAGGGGCAGATACTGCCGATACAACAAAACACAGCTCTTTTTTCAATAGTAGGCACATATTATGGCGGCGACGGAGTAAGGACATTTGCCTTGCCAGATCTGAGAGGAAGAACAATAGCCGGAGCCGGACAAGGCAACGGGCTTTCGATTTATGACATCGGCGAGGTGACCGGCACAGAAACAGTGACACTGCTTCAAAGCAATCTGCCTGTACATAACCACGCAGCCACAGTAGCTGCAGGAACCGGGGCCGGTGGAACACTAACGTTAAATGGGGTAAACGGAGCCGCAGGGCTGGTTCAACCTGGCGGAAACTTGCTCGGTCAGGATACTGCGCAAAATGTAAGCTTGTACGCAGCATCCGGCACAGCGGTAGCAATGGCCCCGGGCGCTATTACAGTAACAAACGTGGACGGTCCTCATTTAACGTCCGTAACCCTTAATCCAACAGGAGGCAATTTGCCTCACAATAATATACAACCTTCAACGGTAGTAAATTATGTTATTTGCCTGTCAGGAGTTTTCCCGGTGAGAAACTAGCAGTGCTTTTTGGCTACAACAAGTGGTGCTACCTGGCAACACAAGCGTCGATACGCGGTCGAGTATCCATTCACTTTTGAAAAACCCGCCTTATTCCGATGCGGGTTTTTTCTCTTTTATACGGTCAACTGCGTTCAAACCCTATATACCTCTTAACGGGTGATTTCTATGCAATATCCATAGCAAATGCTTACCTTAATATATTCTTTTGAAAAAGGACAAATAGCCACTATATCAGCTTTATAACGATTTTAACCCTCTAAAATCTAAAGCACATGATCAAGGTTTCTGATATCGAAAAGTTCTACCATACGGAGGAACTAGAAATCACGGCGTTAAACAAGATGTCCATCGAGGTGGAGGGCGGCGAATTTGTCGCCATTATGGGTCCATCAGGGTGCGGAAAATCGCCCCTTCTTAACATTCTAGGGTTCCTTGATGATGCCGACCACGGAAGCTATGTTTTCAACGGCGTTGAAGTAAGCCGACTCAATGAGCGTAAACGCGCCGACCTGCGCAAACAAGATGTTGGGTTTTTATTCCAGAATTTCAACCTGATCGATGACTTGACCGTATTTGAAAACGTTGAGTTACCAATGATCTATACGGGCCTGCCCGCTTCGGTTCGGGCAAAACGAACCGACGATATGCTTGACAGGATGCATATTACCGATCGGCGGAAAAGCTATCCTCAGCAGTTGTCGGGTGGTCAGCAGCAGCGCGTCGCACTGGCAACCGGCCCAGATTGATACTTGCGGACGAACCCACAGCTAATTTGGATCGTGATAATGGTAAGGAAGTCATGGAGGTGCTAAGTGAACTGAACAAGGAAGGAACAACCATCGTAATGGTTACCCATTTGGAGGAGGACGCCAAATACGGCCACCGGATTATCCGAATGCCCAGGATTCCTATCAATCTGGCAAACTAGTTTAGAAACAGTCGTTAATTAAACTAATCCATAATATAGGGCTGCTTTTACTCCATTTTATAACTTATTGAACCGCCTTGAGAGTAACGACAACACTGGTATGGCCGGCATCCACCCCCGGATTAAAGCCAACTTTCATTAAGAAATCGCCGGAATAAACTTGTTTCGAGCCTATATCAGATGCCTTACCCGGATATAGATTAACCTCCGTCAATTGATATCGTTTGGAAGGATCAAGTCCCTTGAGCTTGACAGGTCCTTTTGTACCCTGGTCGTACCGGTAATTTACAAGGTAGTTGAACATAACGGCTGAGGTTTTAGCAGAATCGACATACATGATGGATGCAACACTGTTTTCACGGGGATTCAACAGTCGGTATTGCCGTCCCTGCCAAATGGTTTGCTTTAGTCCAGCGTATGTTTTTACAGCATTTTTGCAGAATTCCAGGTCCGTCGGACTCAGCTTGTCTACCACAATGTCAAACCCCAGTTTTCCCATCATGGCAACATCCACGCGGAATTTTAGCGGTTCCTTGCCCCAATCGGTTACGTGATTTGAACTTGCGATTGCCGGATAGAAATATGAATATTCCCACTGTATAAAAATGCGTTCAATCGGTTCTGTATTATCGCTTGGCCAATATTCTGTAAAGTACTGCAAGGCATTATAATCAACCCGACCGCCGCCGCCTGAGCAAAGCATCATAGGTACCGTTGGGTATTTCTGCCTGAGTCGTTTTAGCACATTATACAGTCCTTCAACATAATCTACATAGAAATTCGACTGGTCATGTTTAAGATATGAAGAATAAGCATTGTAGATCACAGCATTGCAATCCCATTTTACGTAAGCTAATTTAGGATCGCGTATGAAAAGTGAATCTACAGCATAAAATACAAAGTCTTGTACTGCTGGGTTAGCAAGGTCCAATACTAGCTGATTGCGGAAATAATATTCCTCTCTCCCATTTTGTTTTACCACCCAATCCGGATGTCTGCTGTACAATTCACTTTTGGGGTTAACCATTTCAGGCTCTATCCAGATGCCAAATTTTACACCTTCAGCGTCGGCCTCGCGGCCAATTGATGCTATACCGTTTGGCAATTTTTTGCGATTTTCCTGCCAGTCGCCTAAGCCTGCATGGTCATCATTTCGAGGATATTTGTTAGCGAACCAGCCATCATCCAGCAAAAACAGATCGACACCAAGCTCCCTGGTATTTTTTAAGAGTTGGCGCAATTTCTCTTCATTAAAATCGAAGTAAGTGGATTCCCAATTATTCAGCAGGGTGAGCCGTGCGCCTTTACCATCCAATAATTTGTAATTCCTTGCCCATGATTGCAGGTCGCGGCTCGCCTCGCCTTTACCGCGGGTCGAATAAGTATAAACAAAAGGCGGCGTTTCAAACACTTTACCTGGTTTTAAGTGGTAGGCCGAAGCGTAATTATTAATACCAGAAATAATCCTCAGGTTATTCTCAGGGTCAACCTCAAAATCCTCGCGAAAGTTGCCGCTCCACTCCTCCGCTCCCAGCAATACGTTACCTTCATCTTCGCCGGCTGGATTATCCAGCGAAACCATAAAGACCGATGGCATAAAAAGATTAGCTCGTGTACCCAATTTTGTGTCGAGCGTTTTAATGCCGTGGGTCAACTGTGTTTCTTCGGGCTGCATCTCTTTGGCCCAATCGCCATGATATTGCCTGAGCCAGTAACTGCCCGCTTTCAGGTAAAGGTTGGCCGAAGCAAATTTTTGCAGAGTTATATCATCTTTTTCATGATTAACAATGGTACTCCACTGTTCGATGACATTGTCTTTATAGTAAGTTTTATAATAAAGGGTTACTTCGACCGGATAAACCGGGTCCTTCAGCGATATCTTGAGGAGGCTGACATCCGGTGAAATTTTGGTCAATGTGTGACTCACATATTGAAGATCCAACGACTGATTCCCATCAGCATGCGTAATCGTGATGGCAGGCTCCAGCAAATTTCGCGACCCAGACGACGTGTATACCGAATTATAAAGCCCTGTATAATCAGATGTGGATCGTTCTGCCGCCGGAAGCGCATTATAGTCTGAGCTGTTATTCAGTTTTTCGCCCAGATAGGTGTAATGCACGCGTTTTTGCTCATCAACCTGTATTACAATGGCAGTTTTTTGTGTTTCTAAGGCGATAATGTTCTGTGATCTGGCAGTTGGTATTAGGGATAGTAAACTGCCGGGTATCAGCACACAGGCAATCCTTACGGATAAAGATGTCTTCATTTATTTATAATTATTAATGCATCGGTACCGCTTGCTCCATTTCTTCGAGGTTTTTCCCCTTTGTTTCTTTAATTCTAAATAAAACAAAGAATCCGGCCGCGCGTATCCCTGCACAGATGTAAAAAGTATACTCCTTCAAATATTCAAATAAAACCGGAAAACTGAACACTAAAATGAAATAAGCCAGCCAAAGGCTTACAACCGCTACAGTAATAGCGGCGGCCAGCACGGCTTCCGGGAAAATTTCAGAATGAGCACCCCTATTACCGGCGCCAGGGTCATAGCGTAAGTTCCGATGGCAGCCAAAAGTAATCCAGACAACATCCCTGAACCTTATTGCAAAGCATTAACAATCAACACATACAACAGCCACAAGCCACCCGCGCCTATCAGCATCAGCGGTTTCCGGCCCAGTTTATCTACAAGTAACATCGCCAGTACGGTAAACACAAGGTTTACAGCGCCAATTAAAACTGTTTGCAGCAGTTGATCATCTTTAGAAGCGCCGATGCTTTCAGATATTTTCGGCGCATAGCAGGCATTCCGTCAATAGTACATCCTGCGATCATTTTTCGTCGACAACATTAAGTGAGGCTTCTCTCAGATCTTTCAGCAATAGAAGATGGGCAACCGCGCCGCAATGTGAACATTCTTCTGAAAGCACCTCTGAAAAAGCTTTTTCGGCAAGTTCAAACTGCCTTTTGCCAAGCAATCCAAGGCCTGCGATATACCTGCAGTGGATGCGGTTTCTGCGTTTAAGGTCGTCTTCAAATATCAATAGATCAGGCAGTGATACGGCAAAATAATCTATCCTGGTGTCGTCATCTTTGTGTTCGTCACCAAAACGCACGAGTTTTTCGAATATCTCATCAGCTCGCTTTCGATTGCCCAACTTCTCCCAGGCCAACCCCTGATAAAATATCTTATCGGGTTGCTGGTCGTTATAGAACATTGCAGCTGAGGGCTCATCGAGACCCACAGTCGCCTTTTCCCAATAAAACCTGGCGTTTGTGCTATCTTCGAGCTTATTAAAAGTTATGCCTAACCAATAGTAGATATCGTTTTCTTGTGCACCCGGCAATTTGCCCTCGCCTAAATTCAACGGATAAGCCTGCGCGGCGTTTAGTTTAGAAATCGCTTCATCATATCGTTGATTTTTAATATCATCCTTAGCTAACTGTACCAAACAAAAGATATATTGGCCGGAAACTTTTCCTTCGCCGCCTTCCCATGGATGAAACTTTCTGTTTAACATTAGGTCAAGTGCTTTACCATAATCACCGAGCAGGTTTTTTATAGCAGCTATTTCCAGGTAAATATCATCTCGCTGAACGGAGGTTTCCAGGTGGTCCTCCAGAACTTCAAGGCGCTTTTCTGAAGAATAATTCATCCGCTTGTAAAGCTGATCTAACTCCATCAACACACGCGCATCGGATGTATCGAGCGAGAAGGCTTTTTCAAAGTAGGTTAAGGCTTTTTCGGGATTGTTTTGCTTGTTAAATTCAGCGATTCCCAAGTTTCTAAACACGGTTGGAAAGCCTTTGTTTGTCTTTGCGGAAAGCTCCCAATTTGCGATTGCATTTGCATATTGCCTTTTGTCATACCAAAGGTTGCCGAGATAATAAGATGCATTGGCGTCAGCTGGGTTTTTCTGAATAGCATGTTCCAAAACCAGGACATCCTCTAAACGGTTGGGGAATGTAGAACCCGGAGCTATCGCGGCTGCTTTCTGCAAATAAGATAAATTTGAGTCATTGTCTCCCAACTTATTCCAGTAGTAACCAACGTAATAATTGATCATCGGATCTGTCGCGACGTCTTTAGAAGACAATAGTAGCTCTATAGCTTCCCCGAACAAGCTCATCCTTGCAAAGTCTATTGCCGTTTCAATTAAGTTATGTGCCGCTCCCCTGCTAAGTTCCAGCAGGTGGTCAACTGCCACCTCTGCCAACCGATTATTATTCGCATCTAGTTGACAGCGGCTAAGCTCATATCTTACGCCAAAATTGAAACCATCACGTTTCAGCGCCATCTGACCAACCTCAATGGCTTCCTGCAATCGCCCCAGCCTCCTCAGGCAATGAACCTTTACCATATAAGCCTTTCCGTTACGCGCATTTTTATCAAGCGACCAGTCCACATGCTCTAGCGCGGTTTCATACTTACCTCTTTGAACATCGACACAAGCTATTTCGAAATATCCCGAATCCTGCCAAGCGTTGCTCCATGTCGATTTGAAGAATGCATCATAGGCTTCGTCAATTCTTCCCTGGTACTGCAATGATAACCCGAGATTGTAATACGCTTCGCTATCGTAAGGATTAGGGTTTCTTTTGGTCATGGAAGCAATTGCATTCCTGAAGAACGATTCGCTTTTTTCGAATTGACCGCGACGCAGGTACCAAACGCCCAGCGCATTGTTATTTCTTATGTCTGTCGGATCTCTTCTCAGAGCCTCCTCATAGTATGGAACCGGGCTGTAGGTAGCGTGCCGATATTGTTCCAGGTGCTGCCCTGTTAAATACAGATCTTCATTGGTGGCAGTCTCTTCCGGTAGTTTAGCGGGGCTTGCGGGTTTCGGTATTTCGCCAGCAATGTGTTTGCCCGGGCGGTAACTTATAAGCTCCTCGCCTGTTTGATTTAAAATAATTAACTCCAAATCCATTTCTTTGGCAGGTGCAGATAGCATAATAGCCTGATGGTAACTTTTTTCTGGTGAAACGGAGACCTTTTCGCGAAAGACTTTCTCTCCATTTTTTTTTAATTCGACAATGACATTATCCAATTTAGAGGTAGAAAATACCTTTATCAGCGCTCCCTCCTCATTGCATTCAAGTCCTATGAGGATATCTTTCGTGGCGTTTTTTACCAAACCGATATCGCGGTAAGGCAGGAAGTATTGCGTAAATGATTTTTCTTCGTTTGGCAATATCCAGGTAAAATCTGGCTGATTATCGGTATAAACACCCGTCATAAGCTCGATGTAGGGACCGTCTTCATCAGTCAGGTTGCGATCCCAGGCCAGGCCAAAGTCGCCATTTCCCCAGGTCCATTGTTTTTTCCCAGGTGAAATATGATGGTCGGCAACATGTAACACACCCGCTTTTGAGTCATGTTCATACCCGCCAACAAAATCATAGGCGGAGTTTACCGCCATATATGACGTAGGCACCGGTATATTCTTATACCGCGAAATATCGGTACCCGGTGAGTAATCGACCTTGTAGTATGTCCCGGTAGCGATGGGAAAGGTAGAAACGTCACGTTTACCATGATCGAATACTGCATTTACATCCGGTGGAAATACAGATTGGTAGTGATCATTCACCTTCACGGCAGGGTTGGCCCACCATAAAAACGTTTGAGGCAGATTTGTTCTATTGAAGAGTTGTGTTTTTATTTCCAAATAAGCTTTATCCGGATGAAGCGTAAAGGCAGTCAATCCCTTTGTGCGGAACATTTTTTCCAGCTCGTTCATCCAAACCGTTTTGCTGCCGTCCTTATTCCCGGTTATCCGGTAGTCTACCGGGTCAAAAGTGCTCGGGCGGTGATGCTGCGGCCAGTTGAATTCGATACCACCGGATATCCATGGGCCACATAGTCCCACAAGTGCTGGTTTGATAACCTGGTTATAATAGATAAAATGCCGCTGTGCGATTTTATCATAGGCCATTTGCACCCTTCCTCCGATTTCAGGAAGCAGCATGATCTTCAAATAATCATTTTCAAGGAACAGTGCACAATATTCTTTATCGACCTTTTCGTCGGCAATTTTTTCGATGACAGGATTAGGATATACAACGCCGCTACTTCCCTGGTAAACCCTTTTCTCAAAGAACATAGGGTTTTTATCCGGCTTGCCAACGGCATAAGTTGGTATAACTACTTTTTCTTGCCAAACGTTAACTTCCATATGATTATATTCAATTTTTTAGCGTCCAATAAAATTTTCTTCGAGCTCCTCAAGCGTTCTGCCCTTTGTCTCTTTCACTTTCGCTTTGACGAATAAGAACCCGAGGAAGCATATAACCGCATACAAGTAGAAAGGTCCGTAAGCACCCAAATATTCTGCAAGTACCGGGAATGTAAAAACCAGGATAAAGTAGGCCAGCCAAAGGCTCACTATTGCTACCGATGACGCCAAACCACGTATTCTGTTCGGAAAAATTTCCGATATCAACACCCAGGTTACCGGCGCCAGGGACGTTGCATAGAAACCGATTGCGAGTAATACAAATACTGAGATAATTGCTGTTTGCGCCTGCACCTGCAATAAATAGGCAAGGCTTAAATAAACGATCGATAAGCCGATCGAGCCAGTTAACATCAATGGACGTCTTCCTAGTCTGTCAACCTGCCACATTGCAATCAGCGTAAAAAGTACGTTGACAATTCCGATGACAACCGTTTCAAACAGTTGTTCATTAAGATTTGCACCTACCGACTTGAAAATGGTTGATGTGTAGTTAAATACAACGTTAATTCCGCATAGTTGCTGAAATACAGCAAGACCAATCCCGATGAGCACTAGTGGCCTTACAGATTTTGCAAAAACCATTTTGTAAGAACTATTTTCGCGGACTGGCGTCCTATCGATTTTTTCGATTGACTCTTTTATGTACCTACCGGACCCGATTTTAGAGAGAATTTTTGTGGCTTTTTCTACGCGCCCTTGCAATATTAACCACCGGGGGCTTTCCGGTAAAAAGAGTGCGCCAATTAGGAATAAAAGCGATGGTATTACGCCGAGTCCAAACATCCATCGCCAGGCGTCCGGACCTTTGCCGGCAAACAGGTAATTAACAAGGTTGGTTATTAAAATACCGAGGACGATGGTTAATTGATTTATTGCGACGTTTCGGCCGCGAATATGCGCGGGGGATATCTCGGCTATATACATTGGACTGAGCATCGAAGCCATCCCAACGCCTATACCGGCAGTAAAACGCATGGCAATAAATTCCGTAAGATGAGGTGAAAGAGCCATTCCGACCGAAGAAATTGCGAAGGTGCCTGCGGCAACCAAGAGTCCGGGTTTACGTCCGTAACGATCAGCAATCTTTCCAGCAATAAGGCAACCGACAATACAACCCAGAGCGAGTGATCCAGTTAAAAAACCTTCCCACCACGATGAGAGAGCGAAAGCCGTTCGCAGGAATGGAAGAGCACCACTAATTACGGCGAAATCAAAACCAAACAAATATCCACCTAATGCGGAAATAAAAGATATGCGGAGAATGTATCCTTTAAAAAACACCGCAGGTTTAGCACTATTTACAACTTGATCCATTCTCGTTATTTATTTAGCAGGTATAAAATCGGTTAAAATTCCTTCTTTAAAATGCCCCTGTTACCAGATTTAATGTTTTCTAAAATTAGCCGCTTCACGGCTTGCTAAAAATGGATTTGATATTGGAATAGATGGATTATCTTATTATCTGCATTCCTGCCGGCATGGCTCTGGTACATTCCCAAGAATACACAAACATTTAACTATCACCACAATAAACACCATGGCTTGGTAACCCAGGACCAATCATCGTCGTCCCGTTTGTGAGAATTAAGTTGAATATACTTTTGAAATATATTATTATTGTATTCCTAGAGGACTCTTATACTATCGATCATTCAGGCGCTAATTGATGACTTTTAAAAAAGACGGATTTGATGGGCAAAGGGCGATTGTGCTTCCGAAATCAATTGTCAACAAGTATTGTCAGGGTAATAGCCTAATCAATCGCGCTTTCATCACCGATATCGGGTATTATCCAAGAGCCAAATTTCACCTTCGCAAACGGCTGCATGGCGCCCAGCAGAATATCTTAATTTATTGTATCGAAGGGACCGGGAGCGTTAATATCGGATCTGTAAGTTATAATATTAATCCTGGCGATTATTTTGTTATTCCAAGAGGGGCAATGCACGCTTACAAGGCCGAGGAGGAAAATCCCTGGACCATATTTTGGTGCCATTTCAAAGGCGAACAGTCAGATGAAATGGTAAAAAGGGTTTATGAGAAATGCGGTTCTTACAAAGGCAGCGTTGGCTTTCTCCAGGAACGGATTGACCTATTTAATCAGCTATATGCAAATTTGGAACAGGGGTATAGTTACGACAATTTAACCTATAACAATTTATTATTCTTAAACTTTTTATCATCATTTATTTTCCAGGAAAAATTCAAACAAGTATTACCCGAAAAAAATGATGACCTGATCGAAAAGTCAATTTTCTTCATGCAAAAAAATATCGAAAAGGGCTTATCCTTAGCCGATCTTGCAAGTCATCTTAATTGTTCGGCAAGCCATTTCTCTGCCTTGTTCAAAAAGAATACCGGGTTCCCGCCAATTGAATACTTTAATCAACTCAAAATTCAAAAGGCTTGCCAGTACCTACAATTTACCAAACTCCGTGTGAGAGAAATCGCATTCCAGATAGGTATTGATGATCAGTATTATTTTACCAGATTATTTACTAAAACTATGGGCTATTCGCCAAAAGAATATCGGGATATGCGGACTAATCCGGGAAGCTAGGCTAGTAAATGGGCAATTTTGCGGCTACAAACCCTTACGGTCGCCACACGAACTGTCATATAACACGCAAATAATCCTAAGGCAACTCTACGTGTTTTGGTCATACAAGGTTCATACGACAGCTGTATTTATATGGCCCCATAATCATTCAGTTTGTATTGCCTTGGCTAACTATAACTAATGATCCGGCATTCATCCCGCTTGTCGTTGCATTAATTTTCACAGCCCCAGGTAGTAGTGAGTTTGACTGCACCAAAATAGCAGCAATACCTCCCCGTACTTTTACTGTTGAAGGGCCAATAATCTTTCCAGGGCCGGTTATTGAGAAGCTAACTGCCGATTGGTTATCGAGGCAGGCAACCGTACCGCTTTTATCCACCAGAGAAGCATATACAAAAATCGCATCTGCGCCATCTGCTTTCAGCGGCTTTCCAGAAAAATCGGCATTCAACTTTATTTTAACCGGCGGAGTTGGCGTGTGAACTATTTGCTCGGCAGCCTTCTTCCCGCCAATATATCCCTCGGCTTTTAATTCGCCCTGCTCGTACCGGACGTCCTTAAAAGTGAATGGAGGATGAGCATAATTGCTGCAATTGCCGCCGTCGAAAGGGTTTGCGCCCCCTTTTTCGAATAAGCCATAAGCGGTTGTTGGTCCACTGTCGGGCACCTGCTGGGCTACTACCTTGCCGTTTACTTTAAGGATCACCTTATCACAGTTTGACAGCACAATAACTTTATCGCGGCCTTCGCGAGGTGTCCACCAGTTGGCAATGAACAGATAAGGCTTATCGTCATCGACACCCGCTATCTTTTTATTGGGCTCCAGTTGGCTCCTGAAAAGCGGGCCGATGAATTTTGGAAGACGGAAATAATCGGACACACCCCATTCATAATTTCGATGTTCTTCGGGTATATTATTGTCATACATCGCCCAGATAGCATCACCAACGTTCCCCTCATAATCGAGGTCTGTATTGTGCTCCCATAAGGTATTCCAAAGGCCGCGTAACATTCGCTGCTCACCGTCAGCCCTTGTACAACGCGTGGTGCTTTGTACTCCGCCATATTCCCAGTCGGCATATTCTTTTATGAAGCCAGGCGAGTTGGGCTGTATATCCTGCACCCGTTCATAGGTATTGCGAAAAATGGTATCCTTATCGTCATACCAATTGGCCATAGCAACGTCCCATTCGGTGTGCTTAGCGGCATAAGTTTCGCCGATGGTGAAGTATTCACCATCGGGCAACTCCTTGTGAACAAGCTGATGACAAGCGTTCCGAAAGCTATCTGGCGGATAACTTTCGTTCAGGTTTGCTTCCCACAAGATCACGCTGGGGTGGTTCCTGTCGCGATGGATCATATCCCTGATATCGCGGAAGACTCTTTTCTTGAATATCTCGCTTTTATTGTAGAACTGCCATCCCGGTATTGCGTCAAGAAGCATTAACCCCAACTCATCCGCCGCATCGTATACCGATGGATCCTGCGGATAATGCGACAGACGAATTGTATTGAACCCCGCTTCTTTGATCTTTTTTAAATCCCTATACTCAGCATTGTCGCTCAGAGCGGCGCCAATATATGGATACTCCTGATGCCGGTTAACGCCAATAAGTTTTAAAGGCTGGCCATTTAGCCTGAAACCTCCTTTCCTGGAAAATTCCAGCTTTCGAAAACCAACACGTTGAGTTACCTCGTCTGTCTTTATGCCGTTTACAAATATGCTTGTCTGCAATATATATAGATTCGGCACATCGGTTGACCAGAGCCGTGGATTTTTAACATTAAATTGCTGTTCAATATCGGCACCATGCGCTTTGGCGATTTGCTTCGGCGAGGACCGGTTAACAACAACAATTTGACCCGACGGCAACTTCAATGTTTGTTCCACCAATATTTTGGCGTCTGTCCGGCCCTCATTAACGACATTGGTTATGATGAGTGCAACTGCATTCTCTTGCCCAACTTCAGGAGTTCTGAAAAATACGCCACCACTCATTCCCCTATTAGCCTGAACCGGGTCCGTAATATGTATTTTGTTGGTAACGACAAGCCATGCATTTCGGTATATTCCGCTCCAATAATTGTATCCATTTTTCATGAAGGGTTTGCCGGGCGGGAAATTCTTATCGGCACGGTTATCAACGCGTACAACGATTAAATTTGGTTTGTCATAAAGTACTTCGTTTGTACAGTCCGCGTAAAAGGGCGTGTATCCCCCTTTATGTTGAACAATCAGTTTTCCGTTTACCCAAACATCACTTTGTTGCATTGCACCTTCAAACATAATAGTGATCTTTCGGTCCCTGTCCCTGCCGGATAGCGCAAATTGCTTTTTATAATAGGCTACTCCCTGCCACATATCGGGTCCGGGAACCAATGGTTCAATATTTGCCGAATGAGGGAGGTTGACAGATTGCCAACTGTCTTGCTGGATCGATGGATATTCCGCCGCGAATTCGCTTTCTGCATCAAGGCGCTCTTTCTTTTCGATTTCAGCAGAAGAACTGCCTGTTGCCGCGTTCACGTTTTCATTAGTAAATTGTGAACTAAACCCCTTTTTGGAAGTATCATATAAGCCCGCCGTATGCTGTACAACATCGCCAGATTTGAATTTGTAAAACTGCCACCCATGATTAAAATTGATGCGCTGGCATTGGCCGGCGGCGGACATTAAGCTAAAGCAAAAAATAATGAAACCTATCCGGGCCGAAGCCCGAATAGGTTTGACTGCATCACGCAATATATATTGATCTTTCATTGGCTTATTTGGTTCCTGAATGACTACAGATGGCACAGTTAACTTAATAATCCGATTAAATGCGTTGCTCAATTCTTTTGTAACTGATCCCGGACAGGCGTTTTAACCGTTGTTACCTCGGTTTGCTTAGTGTCATTTAGCTGGTCAAAAACAACAATCGAATTGCTGCCCTTTTTTAGCCAGCAGCCCGGTAAATAAAGCGTTTGCTGTGGGCCAACCCTCCAATAGCGCCCAAGGTTATGGCCGTTGACAAAAACAATTCCTTTGCCCCAATTCTTCATATCTAAAAAGGTATCACCTGTTTCAGCTACAGTGAAGGTGCCCTGGTAGATGGTTGGATGGCCGCTCACATTAGCATCCGAGGTTTTTACAACCGGAGCCGTGGTCATTGGTAATTTGAACATTTGCCAACTTCCGGTAATCTCGTGGTCATTGATCATTACCGGGCTTATTATTCCTTTTAAATTATGAATAATTTCCTCTCCATAGTTAATACGGCCCATGTTTTCGACCAGAATATCAAGCCGGGCGTTAAATGGAATATTAATATCGCAGGTGAACTTGTTTTGCTGACGGTTAAGTTCCGCTACCTTTTCTCCGTTCACATAAACCGTCGCATAGTCTCTTAGTCCTTTTAAATTAAGCGTTCCACTTATTGGCTGGTTAAATTTTCGGCTGTACAGTACATAACCAAAGCCTTGATTCAGATCCTCAAAAGTTTGAGGATTATCGCTGACTACAGGCTGCTGTTGTTTGATTGTTTCAAACAGGTCCGCCGACCGCGTTAATTGAATAGGCTGGAGTTGGACAACCCGTATTTGCGCCGGTACTTCGGGAATAGAATACTTAGCATATTTCTTCATAAGGGCCCTTATCGCGAAGAACTTCGTTGTGGCCCATCCCGGTTCGCTTATTGGCGCATCATAGTCATAGCTGGTGATGTCCGGTGTTATTTCGTGTTCCTTTTCGTAGTTGGCGCCCGTGGTGAACCCAAAACTGGTTCCACCGTGGGCCATGTAAAGGTTGAATGATACCGTATCCTTTAAAAACCTTTCCAAATCTTTTGTAACGGCCGTGTCTGGTACCCTGGTATATTCCGCCCCCCACTGATCGAACCAGCCCGGGTAGTATTCGGCAACCATGTAAGGTCCTTTACCTCCATTATACTTTTTAACCAGTTTTTTCAGGTTAGCCGTATTCGTTTCACCGTTTGCGGTTGGAAATGCTCCGGCGATAGTACCACCTTCGAATAGCCAGTCGCCGTCTGATGTATACAACGGTACATTAAACCCGGCATCGAGGAGCATATTCTTGATGGCATAGCTATATTCTTTATGATCGGCCAGTGAAATATCTTTGCGCTGGGCTACATAGGAGCCAAACTCATTTTCGGCCTGAACCATGATGATCGGGCCGCCTTTGGTTACCTGCAGATCGCGCACCTGATCGGCCAAATGATTGATATAGACGCGACATGAATCCAAAAACTTTTTGTTTTTGCTCCTGATCACCATGTCTTTATCTTTTTGAAGCCACCATGGGTAGCCGCCAAACTCCCATTCTGCACAAGCATAGGGGCCGGGTCTTAAGATCACCATTAACCCTTCTTCCTGTGCTGTTTTAATGAATTCGCGGATATTATGATTGTCGGTTTCAAAATCCCATACCCCTGGAGCTGTTTCATGGTAATTCCAAAAAACGTAGGTTGCTACCGCGTTCATGCCCATAGCTTTTAGCATTTTAAGCCGATGCCGCCAATACTCTTTGGGTACACGCGCATAATGCATCTCGCCGGAGTGAAGCTGTACTGGCTTGCCGTCTAATTGAAATTTGCCATCGCTGATGGTAAAAGTTTGTTTATGCTGGCAAAGCCCTTGCGATAGAGTTGCAGCAATTAAGAACAGTGAAAAGATTATTTTCTTCATAATATTAGTTTTCCTCCTTGTTTAGGATGGCATAGCTCAGATTCATCAAAGGCCCGTCGCCAGATTTGTCGAGTTTGAAAAAGCAGCCCAGTTCGGTGTCGGGGTCTGCTTTTCAAACCAATTTAATCCAGCGGCGTGGATGTCTTTAATTTCTTGTAAGAACGGAGTATCAACTATGGTGCACCTTTACAGTGTAAAAAACGTCCCCGTTTTACCGGGGACGAAACCAACTAAAAACTTCAAATGATCTCACGAAATGAAGTACCTTTATTGATGCAACCTGTTAATAGCCAGGATTCTGCTTTATATTTTTATCTAAATCAATTTCCGATTGTGGTATTGGCCACAGGTAATTTTTATCGGCAAACACGCGGTTTTCAATCGTTAATGGAGCGCCTGTGATAGTATATTTACCGGTAGCCGGGTCAACAGTTCCTGTACTAGCGCCATAGACAGTCCCACTCATAGCTTGCGGGCCGATCTTCCAGCGCTGTATATCAAACCAGCGCAAACCTTCAAATGCAAACTCAACCCGGCGTTCATTTCGCACAAGGGCACGTAACGTAGTCTGGCTGTTATACACCGATTGGTCAACTGAAGGCATACCTGCGCGGTTTCTCACCGTGTTGATGTCAGTATAAACGGTCTGGTCAATTATGCCCTGCTCTATTTTCGCTTCGGCATCCGATAACAATACCTCCGCATAACGGATTATAGGCATGTTTAACCCGCTTTGCCAAAGGTTATCAAAGTCGCTAAGGTTTGATGTATATTTTTTTACAACATAGCCGCTTGGCGAGGTGTTGTTCCCGCTTGCATAATAATCCGGAGACGAGGCATCTAAAGGATCAAAATAAGTAGTTGTTACCGCGCCCGCTTGTTTAAATGGCGCGCCCGGATACAAAATAGTAGCCGCCAAGCGAGGATCGCGGTTTGCATACGGATTTGCAGGGTCATAGCCTGATGCTGGGTCGGTAATTGGCTTGCCATTATCCATCTCATAAGCGTCAACGAGGTTTTTTGTCGGATCAATAGACGACCAGCCGCCTGATGAGTTTGACGGCATTACACCCA
>Ga0068856_100000917_pt1 | contig 31559 bp, 28 predicted proteins | sample KBSCornC62_FD_66595 | JGI IMG/M metagenome (GOLD analysis project Ga0068856, IMG submission 66595) | Corn rhizosphere microbial communities from Kellogg Biological Station, Michigan, USA - KBS Corn C6-2 | ecosystem: Host-associated > Plants > Roots > Rhizosphere > Soil ... | reverse complement strand
TGATGACTCGACGATTTCTGGGTTCATAGGCACTCATCAGCCGGCGATCTGGATGGGGGATTACGGCTATGTCACGATCATTCCGCAGGTTGGCAACCTGCGCACCACACCAGAATCTCGGAAGCTTCCTTACAGTCACAAATCAGAAGCAGCACATCCGGACTACTATCGTGTTTTGCTTGATGCCGGGTCGGGGAAAGAAATTCAGGCGGAGATGACCGCTACTGAGCGCTGCTCGATGTTTCGATTCACCTTTCCAAAGAACGGCGAGGCCCGCGTTATCGTCGAAGCCTCGCGCCCTGGGGTTTCTGGGATGGCGGCGGTCAATCCTGAAGCGCGGGAGATCGCGGGATATAACCCGCATCGGATGGATGCCCACCTGGGACCATTCGAATTGCCCAACTTCAAGGGTTACTTCGTCGTTCAATTCGAACAGACGCCGTCGGAGATGAAAACCTACGGCAGCGAGGCTGCGGCTGAGCTGAGCCGCGGAGCATACGCGGAATTCACCCCCGGCCAGACCATCCAATTGCGCGTAGGTACATCATTCATCAGTATCGAACAGGCTCGGGAAAATCTGAAACGAGAACTACCTGATTGGCGTTTCGAAGCTGCGCAGAGAAAACTTCGCGCACAATGGAACCAGAAACTATCGCAACTTCAGATCGGCGGAGCCGCGGATTTGGACAAGACGCTGATTTACACGGCGATGTATCACGCGATGCTCTACCCGCGCATCTTCTCTGAGTATGGTCGCTACTATAGCGCCTTTGATGACACGGTTCACAAAGGAGAGAGTTATTCCGCTTACTCAATCTGGGACACTTTCCGCGCCGAAAACAGCATCCTCACTCTGCTCGCTCCAGAGCGTGTTGGCGGCATGATCACCGCCCTTCTACAGAACTTCAAAGAGGGCGGCTGGATGCCCAAGTGGCCCAATCCGAGCTATACCAACATCATGATTGCAACTCATGCCGATTCTCTTGTTGCCGAAGCGTTCCGAAAGGGATTTCGCGATTTCGACCGGGAATTGGCATGGCAGGCGGTTTACAAAGATGCCATGACGCCGCCGGACGGAGATATATCTCGCCGGTGGATAGACCGTGAAGAGCACACGCCATACGAAGCGCGGGCAGGGCTCACCTATTACAAGCAGCTTGGATATATTCCCACGGACAAGACCGACGAGGCGGCTTCGAGTACTCTTGAGGACAGCTATGACGATTGGTGTGTTGCGCAAATTGCGAAAGCACTGGGACGATTGGACGACTTCCAGTTTTTTTTGAAGCGTTCCCTAAACGACCGAAACCTCTACAATCCTGCTCTAGGACTAATGAATGGCAGAACCTCGGATGGCAAATGGGCTCCGATCGGCAACGCAGAAGATAGCAATGAAAACAGGTCAGTTTCCGGGTGGACGGAAGGTGACGCTTGGGTCTATACCTGGTCACCGTTGCATGATCAGGCAGGATTGATCTCGTTGATGGGCGGCCCTGAGAACTATGACGAAAAGCTGGATCAGCACTTCAAGGGCGGTCACAACGTGCACAGCAACGAACCCAGTCATCACTACGGCTATCTTTACGACTTTGGCGGGCAGCCCTGGAAGACGCAGGCGATGGTGCGCAGAATTGCGGAAAAGGAGTACGACGCGAGCCCGGGCGGCCTGGATGGTGATGACGATTGTGGACAGATGTCGGCTTGGCTTCTGTTTACCGCGATGGGGTTCTATCCCGTGAATCCAGCGAGTGGAGACTACATGATTGGAAGTCCGATGTACCCGCAGATCTCCCTTACCTTGGCGAATGGAAGGACGTTCCGTGTCGAAGCGAGCAATAACTCCGACGAAAATGTCTACATTCAATCTGCGACCTTGAATGGGAAGCCACTTGATATTCCGGTTATCACATGGGAACAGATTCAAGCGGGAGGGACGCTGCACTTCGTCATGGGTCAAGAGCCGTCAAAGTGGGGCAGCGACTGGAAACCTTCCCTTATATCGGTGAACTAATGCATTCGCAACTCCAACTTGCGATGGGACAAGTCCGGGTTGCGACCTGCTCAGCGTATGGAACCGAGCTACTTCGGGCGCGCCTTCCAATTGACTGCCACCCACGGCTGCAAAATCTGGTGCCAGCGGAGAGATTCGAACTCTCAAACACCTGTTTCTAAGACAGGCCGCTATTCCAATTCGCGCACGCTGGCAACCTGGTGCACAGGAGAGGAAGTTCGAGTCTGGCAAGGTCTACCACCTCGCAATCGAATATCACCGCGCAGACCACGGCGACGCCGAGCTACACGTGAATGTGTTCCTGCTTGAGCCGGGCAAGCCCGGGAGTGACTGGGTTACGCGCCTCACTCCGATGAACTTCTATCCACTGAGCGCGGGCGCGGCGGACAAAGTTCGGGCGGGAAAAACCCTGGCTTGGATGTATCGGGAGGATAAATTCTGGCTGCCTTGGATCCTGCCCACGGTCGCAAAGGACGATCCCGTCTGGCACGAACAAGTTTATTGGCACGGACACATCTGGGCGTCGGCGAACTATATTGTTTGGCTCGGGGTCCAAAGATATGCAGACGGGCCGCACAAGGCGGAGTTTGCGCGGCGAAGTGTTTCGTTGTTCATGCGAAACTGGAACGACAAGCGGGTTTGCTGCGAGAACTACAACAGCACCGACGGTACCTGCGGTGACGAACCGCACTACAGTTGGGGCGCACTACTGAATCTAATTGGGCTCGAGGCGTTCGCAAGTTCCGGGCCCGATTTTCAGCCCATGCCCACGAAGGAGGTCACGCTTACCGAGAACATAGTTCTGCACAATGTGCCCTTCGGTGGCAAGCTGTTCAAACTCGAATCGCATGACGGACACGTCATTGCAACGCCAGAGGTCGCCCGACCTTCAGAGCTCATTCCCACCTCAAATTCGCGGCTGATCAGAAGAAGCGGTGGGGATACCCGAAGGGATTCGAGCACACGATCCACAAGGCAAGGAGCTCTAACAAACACTTCCGCACAATAGGCCATTTGGACTATACGACTAGGAAGTTCTACTGGATTAGGATCGCTCTGTCGGGAAGGTTACCTCTACAAAGGAATTAGCTAAAAAATGAATTGGCTTTCAGGCCGCCGGACTTTTATCAAGCAACTAAGTTGCATGGGGGTTGCTGCCACTGGAATCGCGAGATTTTCGGCTCTGGACCGCTCACTCGACGCCCAGTCTTTGAGTTCTGCAAAGACCTCAAATCTGCCTATAAAAAACCGCCAGCCGCTAGCGTCAAGTGCGTTCTATCCGCTGCCTCTAGGCTCCATTCGTCCCACGGGCTGGCTCAGGCAGCAACTTCAAATCCAGGCCAAGAGTCTCGGAGGGCATTTAGATGAAACATGGGCCGATGTAGGTCCCAATAGTGGATGGCTTGGGGGTACCGGAGAGTCATGGGAGCGAGGACCTTATTTTTTGGATGGTCTGGTACCGCTAGCTTACCTACTCAACGACGTTCAGCTGAAAACAAAAGCACAAAAGTATGTTGACTGGATTCTTAACAACACGGCCCCGAACGGAATGATCGGTCCGAAGTCGAACGATGATTGGTGGCCGCGAATGGTTGCCGTTAAGGTGCTTGCCCAGTACTACGAAGCTACTGAAGACCCGCGAGTGATTCCAGTCTTAGAACGATATTTCCTTTATCAAAAAGACGAACTGGCAAAGCGCCCTCTTCGCGATTGGGGAAAATTCCGCGCCCACGACGAAATTCTCGTCATACTCTGGTTGTATAACCGGACTGGCAAACCAGAACTGCTAGATCTCGCCAAGTTACTTCATCAGCAAAGCTATGACTGGCAGGGACTATTCGCAGATTTCCCGTACAAGGATCCTGTAACCGCCGAATTCTTGGAAAGGCGTCACCGAGGAAACAATAGGCTTGGTGACCTCGAGCTCTCCAGCCATGGGGTGAACCATGCGATGGCTATCAAGGTGTCCCCCGTATGGTACCTGCTGTCCAGCCGTGATGAGGATCGTGCTGCAGTGCAACGCCAACTGGAGACGCTTGACAAGTATCATGGACTGCCCAATCGAATGTTCTCTTGTGACGAGCACCTGGCTGGCCTAGACCCGTCTCACGGGTCAGAACTCTGTTCGGTAGTCGAAGCCATGTTTTCGCTTGAACAGTCACTTGCAATACTTGGGGAAGCGTCGCTGGGGGACAGGCTCGAACAATTAGCGTTCAATGCATTACCCGGCGCTTTCACCGACGATATGTGGGCTCACCAATACGATCAGCAACCAAATCAAGTCGAGTGTAGCCTTCACAGAAAGCCTTGGACAACGAATGGCCCCGAATCTAATCTGTTTGGATTGGAACCGAATTTTGGTTGTTGCACCGCCAATTTTCATCAGGGCTGGCCAAAGTTCACCGCGAGCCTTTTCATGCTTTCTAAAGATGACTGCTTAGTTGCTACTGCGTACTCTCCCTGCGAGGTAAATACCACGGTACGCGGTATACCACTTCATGTGCGAGAAGAGACCGAGTACCCCTTCCGTAGCACGGTCAGAATGACGGTGAATCCGGCCTCGCCTCTCATGGCTGCCATACTCTTTCGCATTCCGGCCGGCGAAAACGGCACAATCATTGAAGTAAATGGCAAGACGGAGCCTAAGTCCTTTGCCGGTACATTCACACAAGTGAAGCGAACCTGGCACCCAGGCGACGTCATCGAAATCAAGTTTCCCTTTAAACCTCGGGCGTCTCGATGGTTTAACGGAGCCGTTGCATTCGAACGTGGCCCACTCGTATTCTCCTATCCGATCGGAGAGAGTTGGGTAAAACTCGCTGACCGAGGCCTGACTGCCGACTGGCAGGTCTTCCCAAAATCTGCGTGGAATTACGGTGTCGCGGTCGATCCTGAAAACGTCGCGAACGTCGTATCAGTTGCTGAGTCTCCGATCACAGAAATGGCATTCACTGCTAGGCCTGCTCCGGTGACGCTTACCGCCAAGGCTCGCCAAATTCCTCTTTGGCGTGCTGAGGATGGAGCAGCAAATCCGATGCCAGCCAGCCCGGTTCCCAGCAACGAACCTGAGGAGAACATCACGCTCGTTCCATACGCTGCGGCAAAGCTTCGAATCACTGCCTTCCCCCGGCTCAGTGAGCATTCACCTTCAAAAAGCTCCTGAGGGGGGCTCTGAAGAAGGAACGGGTCCCGTCCTTGCGGAGGCAAGCGCTCGTCGTTCAGCGACCCACCCCGTCATACGTGTCGCAACTAGACCCTTCAAGGAGCTGCTTGGATTCAGAAAATTCCGTGCTCAAGGTCGATAACACGTTTATCATTCGTCTGATGAACTATCCGGCAACCGACAGATTGGTTGTCCAATTCCTTCTCGTCTTCGCCGCACTGTCGCAAGGAGTCGCGAGTGCGGCTCCGAAAACCATTTCGTATTCCACCGTGCCGTCTCATATCGACGCCTACGACTATGTGGAGGTCACTGCAACAATCGAATCCCCGGATGCAAATAACCCCTTTGAAGATGGCATCTTGACAGGGACTCTCTCAACATCGGATGGGAGCGGCCATTGGGAGATGAACGGATTTTGTGATTCGACCGATGGAAGTATTTTCCGTATACGTTTCATGGCCCCTCGCCCCGGCAGCTACAAATACTCGGTCACCTATCGCCAGGAAGGATTTGAGCGCAGCGTAAGTGGAACTTTCCAAGCAGTCGATGGCCAAAAACGCGGTTTGCTCCGCGTCGACCCCAAATACCCGTGGCACTTCATTTGGGAAGGAACTGGAGAGCACTTCTTTTTTAACGGAACCACAGCGTACTGGCTGATGGGCTGGCGCGATGAGCGAATCATCCAGTACAGCCTTCAGCGGCTTCATCGGCTAAAGGTAAACCGGCTGAGGGTTACGATCGCGGGCCGCGAGGCCGGCTCGTTATTCGGCGAGCCGGTGATGCCCGGGCAAAACTGGACGGTCCTAATTGCCGCCTGGCCGGCACAAAATGCGGACGATCCGTTTCATCCAGGGTTCGACTATTCTCGTTTCAACCTTCCGTACTGGCAGAAGTTCGAAAGAATGCTGAAGTTTGCGCGCGACCTGGATATGAATATATCCCTGGTTCTTGACATGAATGACAGCCGTGTTCACCCCACCGCTGGAAGCAAGGATGAGAGGCGCTTCATTCACTATGCGGTTGCGCGCTTCGCCGCTTTCTCTAACATCACTTGGGATCTTGGCGATGATCGTGAACGTTTCCGTGATGACCTTTGGGAGCATGACACGGGCACTTACCTGGTGCAGCTCGATCCTTACCATCACCTTGCCACTGACCACCCTGTGGACGTCGTGGTCAACGGAAAATCCGTTCACCAGGATCGCGCTTCGGCCTGGTTCGGCTTTACTTCTTACCAGGAGTGGTCCCGCAAACAACACGCCGTTATGCTTCAATCCAGACAATTTCAGGAACAAACCGGCCGCATCATTCCCCAAACCAACGAAGAGTATGGCTATGAAGATCATTATCCGCTGTGGGCGGCCCCTGGGTCCGACTCAGCCGATGTCCTGCGCCGAACCGCGTGGGACATTGTCATGGCCGGGGGGTATCAGACCGCAGGCGAGAGCGCGCGCCGTGGAACGAACATCTGGCCGGATATGGGGGGAGGTTGGTTGAATGGCCGCGGAGATGACACCATGACCATGTTTCTTGGCTACGGTCATATGGTGGATTTCATCACAAGTTTCGATTGGTGGAAGACGAACCCCCATGACGAACTTGTGAATAACGGAAATTATTGTCTGGCGGATCCTGGGAAGATTTATGCAATTTACTTACCTCGAGGCGGGGACGTGATGATCCAGCTGAAGCCGGGAAGGTATCGAGCCCACTGGTTCGCAGCTATGACCGGAGAGCGTATTGATCTGCCTCCGGTGGAAGGTTCCTCATGGACTTCGCCCAAGGCTCCGGACCAAAACGATTGGGCTTTGCTGCTTGAAGCCGAGTAGTCAATTCAAAGCCATTCGAAAGCGCCGAGGGAGTTCCAATAAGTACCTCTGGCCCCGAGCAGGTCAACGTTCACCTGCTTGGCGCTTCAACACAGGCTTCCCGTAGTACCGCCCCATTGCGTGCCTGGCCAGTACGGCTGCATTCCCTCCATAACCGGAGATCGGAACACGCAATCTTCGGCAGCAGCATCGGGGCAGGTTTGTCAGAGAGGAGGTGCGGCGCTCTAGTGCACGTTGGGGAGCGAGAGAGCGCCGCAGCCTCGCTGTGTGCAATGGATGGTTCAACCTTAGACCTTAGTATCACCGGAGCCAAGCGCCAGGAGACGCCAGAGCGTCAACCGCATTTTCTGACAAGGAGTGAAGCCCTAGCTTCGACGTTGGACTAGAGGACTTGATACATGTTAAAGCGCCGCCTCGATGATTGGAGTCTCATTTCTTCATCGAGACGGCGTCGGAGACAACCTTCAGGTCTCACTTCCTGGAGGCACTGTGTTTCACTGAACCTCTCAACCATACAGTACTAATATGTGGAGCAGACCTGTCAATTCTTACGGGGGAGGAAATTGAGGCGTCGCCGGGCTTTCCACTTTTAGGACGGCCGCTTCTCTGGTGTGAAACGTCAGCCCGCGCTCCGGTATCGGAGATTGCTCAAATCAATCCGCCGCCTGGCAACGGACAACATCTACGCTATCAGCAACCAATCTCTGCAATTCCGATTCAGGAATGGAAAACTGCGTAAAGCCGCAGTTCAGACAAACCAAGAGTTGCGGAAAGACCCAGACAGTGCGTTTCGTCAGACCTTCGTAGCCAGGGAAGTGAATGTTAATTTCGGCGGGAAACGTCCGCATTTCAGGGAACTCACACCGTTGACAGCTCACCGAGCGCCTCCAAAAAAGCATTCCCTGAGCGTCATGGAAAAGCATATCGCTGCGTGAAAGGTGTCAACGTCAATTTTTGTCAAACATTTTGGACCGCAGACTTTACCACTTTTTGACAATTCGACCTGATCGCTAGCGATTTGAAGGATGGAATTACTTCCTGCCGGTCGTAACGTTTGATCGCATTTCGGGCATGGGAGATGTCGAAGTTCTTGCTCTCGTGAGCGCGCACTCCTTATGGCATGTTTCTTGCTCGATTTGATGCAGCCCCGTCGCTTACAGAAGCGCACCAAGTTGCGCCGACAGATCGGGGATCCGTGCCGCTATCGAAGGAGCATCATCCAGACACACAGGAAAGAACTGATCGCCAGGAACTCGAAAAACTCTTCGCCAATCATGCAGATTTGATGTTGATTCAGGCCAAAGTGACATCCGGCGCATTACTGAATTCCGGCACCGAAATCACTCTTCCTGTCCTGAGGTTGCACCACTCCCTAAAGCCCTAAGCCGCGCTAATCCTTCCCTGCTCGATGTGATACAGCGCAACTACCAACTTTTCTTGTGTTTGTACCTCAAGGCTACAGTAGCTTCCCCTGAGCACGAGCGAACGCACCTTCCAAGTAGACGGGTTCGAGACCATCGGCCCAATACTCCAGGGCTGCATGGTTTGGCTGTGACGTTTCCTGCTCTGTGCTTAAGATCGGGTGACTTGAGTCGGTCGGGTGGAACTCAATCCATCCCTGCCAGGTTCCGTCAACCCTCTCATCTCCGCAGATGCGGACGACGTACCTGGCACTCCTGCTGATGACCTGGTTGGGATGTTCACGGATGAGCATATTGGGTTGATGACATCTTAGATGTCGTATCGCTGAATTGAGTCACTGCTCGGTTTTGGGCCTACAACCAGCCCCAAGCCACCATCGAGCCGCGACGCATACGGTTCCTGCCGACCGACTACCTCTATGGCCGCCCGGAGAGTCAGATTTTCCCCATGAGGTCGCAGCCGGAACCTCGCAGGGATGGCAGGTTCCCAAGCTTCTACTTTCGGCACGTAACCCCCGACAAAGCGTCTGCGGTCACGGTTCCGTATCTAAGTCCGCACGATCAGGGGCCCAATCTCGTCAGCCGTTCCCGGCTGCCACTGCTCTCCGAGCAACTTGTAATTCATACGAGGAAAGAAGCCATAGCGTTGCCCCATCTCACCACTCAGCAGTGTCATCCTCTCGATGGTACGGGCATTCTTCAGATTGCCCGCGTCGATGTAACGGAAAGGCGTGCGTTGCGTTAGTTCGAAAAAGATCTGCTTCGCCTCGGTATCATCACCGACGACGAATACGTCACTTAACGTGTCTCCGAACCGAGGCGCGTCGAAGACTTCCCACCAAACATTCTTGAACGCACCCACTACACGGGTTTCCGGCAGGCATGCCTGAATCTGTTCCGACCCGCTGGTGTCCCACGGCAGAATGAAGTCACTGTAGTCGTCATTGAAAGGGTTGCTAATGTCAATGAGTAGCTTCCCGCGCAAAGCAGTACGCAATGGTTCCAATTGATCAAACAGGCCATCGCGGATGAACATCGCCGGCAGCACGATTGGAGCGTTCGCAGCCTGTTCATAGCTGTCTGCCGTGATCGTTTTTCGGCGCAAGCCCGCAGCGATTCGTTTTGCTCGCGATACATCACGTGAACCGAGGACCACTGCATGTCCGCGATCGGCAAACATTGCCGCCAGTCGTACGCCCATTCTTCCCGTTCCAAGTATTCCGATCTGCATTACTTTTTCCTCCAGTTAGGTTGTATGTAGATAGATTGCACAGTCGAGCAGACGACTCGCCTATCCGGAAGAATCGGGTTACCGTTTGGTAAGTGGCGATCCGGTGCGCTGGCGCCCCCTGATTATGAACTTCTGTCGATTTTTTGGACTGGGAGATGTGCACCGATCCCGGCTGGCCCAATCAGACTTCATGAAGCTCGTTACGCAGGGAGCGATGTCGCAACCGAGCAGTTCATTTAGCCCACGCCAACCGAAGTGATCCGGATTTATCATCTTTTGGGTAAGGGCATTGCTGGTAGCAGCGAATGGTCAAGAGACGCAAAAGTAGGGTTCCGCCGCCTCCTACGGAGTGTAGTTTGAGTCACTGTATGCGTGTGCTGGGCGGCGCGTGGACCGCACATGTCATCTGGTATTTGCGTGAAGGTGAACGCTGCTTTACCGAACTTCAGTCAGATATCGGAAAAGTCTCAGCCAAAATGTTGACCAACTGCTTGCGCAGGCTGTTACGCGAGGGGATCATAGTCCGTTTGACCAGGGCGACATCTCCTCCGACTGTCTGGTACAGCCTCACGCCTGTCGGGCAGGAGCTTTGCGCAGCACTCGTCAACGTCATCGATGTCGCACAACGGCTCAAGCGCACTGAAGCCATGGATCAGTAGAGCGGTCTTGCGTTCCCCGCGCTTTCCCGGACAACAATCGAACCGCAGGGATTGCTTTTGGGTGGGGGTGGGGGTGGGGGAGTGTGCTGCTTGGCTTCAGCTAGGCGGCGACTTCTCGGTAGATTGCGTCCAGCTTGTGCTCGATTTCAGCGATCTTCTGGCGAAGGTGTTGCTTAAGGCGGAGAACATGAGGGTCGTTGTGAGGGACCAGCCTGAGGTCCTCAAGCGATTGGAGGCTGCCTTTCAGGGATTCAAGGAGCGCAAAGTTAATTGCTTGTCCTCCGAATTGGGCACCCTGCCGCATGGTAAGCGTTTTCCCGCCGTCGGAACCCTACGATGACATACTGGGAAGGCAATGTACGATACGGTACATCCTGTATTTTCAGAGTAGCTGAAGTTGGTGCGACGTAATATGCACCAACACCCAGTGCATTCCTAAGCTGCCAAGTCCATTCTGGTGATGTCAGCAGGTTCGTGTTTCTCTGGTAAAGGACCTTCGCTGCTAATCTTCGCCAGTTCAGAATTCAACTCTGCACCTACAAGGATCGCAAAGCCCGTCCAATACAACCAAACCATGAGGGCGACGGCAGCACCGAGTGTGCCGTAGGTCTTGTTGAAATTGGCGAAATGCCGGAAATACATGCCGAGAAGATATGACAACGCAATCCAACATCCCACAGCAACCACTGCGCCAGGCAAAGTCGCTAAGAATCGTTGCTTAACGTGGGGAGCCAGGAAGTAGAGGGCTTCAACGGCCAAAATGGTGAATCCGATCGCGACCGACCAGTGAATAAAGGGCCAAAGGAATACGAACACTGACGACAAGTGAATTCTGTCGGCGAGCCACAGCCCAAACCGCGGTCCTACGATCATCACCGCCAAGGCGAGTAGAAACAGGCCTCCGATGATGAACGCCAGGGCAATGGCGAGAGACCGAGTTTTCCAGAATGGCCTATCATCCTTAACGTCATAAGCTACGTTTAACGCCTCTATGGCTGCTGAGAAGCCGCCTGAAGTTGCCCAGAGTGTACCGAGAATTCCAAACGACAAAAACGCGCTGCGGTTGGGGGTGATCACATCTGCCAGGACTCTACGTACCAGCCCCATGCTGTCCGGAGGGATGAAGCGGCCCATCATGCTCAGGGCTTGTCCGAACAGATCTGGAACCGGCAAGTAAGCAACCATCGCCGACAGAAAGATCAGCGCGGGGAAGAGCGACAGAACGAAGTAGTAGGAGAGGGCCGCCGCCATTTGCGTCGTGTGGTTTCGGGTTATATCCACATACGTGCGGGTGAGTGCGGTTTTGATCAGGCCAATCTGCATTTTGTACACCCTACCTTAATAAGGTAGAAACGAACGGGCACGCGGCCGTCGCAGACAAGTGACGTGCAGCCCGTCTGCACGCCTCATTGGACGGTGCTGGTTCGTAAGCTGTTGTGTGACCCCGAGTTCGACGCCCATATTTTCGTGCAACTTACGTCCCGACCGAACCTGGATCTTAGAACCAGCAGCTCAGACCGGGACCGAGCGCAAAATGAGAAAAGCTGCTGGATCGCCCCGGGAGCCTCCAGCGGCTTTCCTGCCTTTGATAAAGGAATGAGGCTTCAGCAATACCTTACCTAAAGGGTTGGTCTGGCTGGTTTTAAGGAAGTGCACAGCGGGTTCAGCAGCCATCCAGAGTTCTAGGCTTAAGCAAGCCTTACCTAATCGAGAGTTCGTTTGGGAGCAATTCATGGGAAAGATCCTCGCTCCTTTTTTCCGGGCGTACGAGCCCGGACAGCCCCAAACCGGACGGGTGGGAATCCCGACACCGAGATGATGGACTGAACCAGACCTATCAATGCTTTGGGGAAAGAGGAACTTCTCTCGTTGCAGCTATAGACTTGTTTGATATCTTGACGGAGATGAATAGCCGGTACAGCCTGCACGACGGATTCTGGGCATCAGCTCTGGGCAGTCTGTGTTTTGAAGGCTTTTGTCGGACATTTTTCAAGTTGTATAGCCCGCTCACCGTAGAAGACCGACACCACCTTCCGGACGTACCGTTTCTGCTGTGCAGCAATCACACCAGTCACGCCGATAGCGCTGTCTTGATGACCGCAAGCGGGCGCAGCTTCCGCAGTTTTGCACTGATCGGCGCCAGCGACTATTTCTTTCGCTCGCGCCGCCTGCGCTGGATGGTCTCGCCGCTCATGAATGTGATACCCATCGATCGTGAACCTGGTCCTAGGTCGCTTTCTTCCTGCTTGTCCACTTGTCGGCGGTTCATGCAGCAAACCGGCGGTAGCCTCATTCTTTATCCCGAGGGAACGCGGTCGCAAGACGGCAAGATGCAGTCCTTTAAGAGCGGTGCAGCACTGTTTGCCATCGAACTGGACGTGCCCGTCGTTCCAGCATACATAGAAGGTACCCACCAGGTTCTGCCCAAGGGACACTATGTGCCGAGAACCGGTCCGGTGACAGTGCGTTTCGGAGAACCCATCGAATTGGCGCGTCCGCAAGCGGGAGAACTTCCGCGCGAAAGACGACGTCGAGCGGTTGAGCAACTCACACAAAGTATTCGAATGCTCAGCTCACCGCGCGGGGCGGAAGAGTTAGCAGCAGATCTGCAGGAAAAGGGCACGGCCGCGCAGCTCCACTAGGGATCACATGGCGCACGAATCGCGACACATGAAGTGGTGGGGTTGGGGATATGAGGGCGCGGAATTTCGCGCCGGCCACCATCCCAACTTTTGGCCGTTCGCCAAGTCAGTCCTCGATATTGAGAGAGACGAATTCATAAGACGCGAATGGAGTCTGGAGTCGATCGCACTGCCGGAAGCTTGCATCGATGAGCCATTCTTAGCCAAACTCCGTGCTGGTCTTGCACCGCGCCAGATAACAGACGACGCAAAGGAGCGAGTCGTCCACTCCTACGGAAAGGGGTTCCGCGATCTGTTTCGCCTGCGCCAGGGCATTGCCGAAGGCGCCCCCGATCTAATTGTTTATCCCGAGAGCGAGCGTGACGTATTTCTTACGCTGCGTGCGGCGGCCGAGCGGGACATCGTGTTGATTCCCTTTGGGGGAGGGTCGAACATAGCTGGATGTCTCGAACGAATGGATGGTAAGCGTATGTGCGTGTCGCTTGATATGCGGCGCATGCGTCGAGTGTTGGGGGTGGATAAGCGCTCGTTTACCGCGCACATCGAAGCCGGAGTCTTTGGGCCGGACCTCGAAGAACAGTTGAAGGCACACGGAATGACGCTGGGCCATTTCCCCGATTCGTTCTTACACTCAACTCTCGGCGGCTGGATCGCCACGCGCTCGGCGGGTATGCAAAGCGATAAGTACGGCAAGATCGAAGATATGGTGATCGCCGTACGCATGGTGACTCCAGAAGGCGTGCTGGAGACGCGTGTGGTCCCTAAGTGCTCGAATGGGATCGATGTCAAACACCTTTGCATCGGCAGCGAAGGGACACTTGGCGTCATCACCGCAGCCACCATGCGCGTCCACGCCCTTCCCGAATCGCGGCAAGTGCGAGGCTATCTGTTTCCTGAATTCGAGGGTGGCATTGAAGCCATGCTTGACTGTGTAAACCGGGAGTGCACGCCCGCGATGGTACGCCTCAACGACCCCGATAAGACGGCGCTTTCGCTAGCCTTTCGGCCGCCGCCCTCAGGCTTCACTAAGATCGCCGGTAGCCTTTTCAAAACCTATCTCCGAGCAAAAGGGTTTGCCCCGCCCAAAGCGTGCCTGATGCTGATTGCCCTTGAGGGCGGTGCGCGTCACGTCTCTCAGCGGTTGCAGCAAGCGGAAGCAATTTATCGAAAATTTGGCGCCGTCGGCCTGGGCGCTGGTGCCGGAAAGTCCTTTGAGGCCACCAAATATGATTTCCCCCACATCCGCGATTTCTTGCTTGACCGCAACGTCACAACCGACGTGAGTGAGACTGCGACCGTGTGGAGTAATATCGCAACGTTGTATCAAGACACGATTGCCGTTTTGCGCGCCGAGATCAGCAAAAGCGGCGTCCGCCCTTGGACTGGATGTCATATCAGCCACACTTATCCGAATGGGGCCAGTCTGTACTTCACCTTCGGCTTCCGGCAACAAAGGGGACGCGAGTTGGAGCAATACCTTCAGGTAAAGCGTGCCGTCCAGCAATCGTTCATCGATCATCGGGCAACACTTTCGCATCACCACGCAGTTGGAACCGAGCACCTACCTTGGCTCGCCGCTGATATTTCCCCGGTCGGAGTGCAGGCCGTTTCTGCCATCAAGCAGAGGCTCGACCCTGCTAACATCATGAACCCAGGCCGGCTGCTGCCATCCTCAACTCCGCTTGAAGATTGGCTGAAACTCGATTCATCCATCATCTCGCGTTGAATGAGATCAGCCTCACCGCCCCCAGCAGCGCCCGAAATGGTGACTCTACGGTCCTGGAAGAACTGTCGCGCCGACGACAGACATGAGATTGGCGAACACTACGGATAACTTCTGCGAGAAGGTGGCGGCGCCGATGAATGGATGATTGTCGATCTGATTTCAGCCGCGTAAAAACCAACGACAGCTTCTTCAACTTGTTACTTGTAAGGGTCTCTGATTTCTGCTTGAATCATCGCATTTTCTGGCAGAATTCGCCGCGGAGTCACCATGAAGATCTATAACCTGACCGGGTCTCTCATAATTCTCTTTTACTTGCTGGCTTGTATGTATTCCGCCCCAACTCAGATAGGACCTTGGATGGGTCTGCTCATCGGAGGAGTTTATTTTATCTTTTGTTGGTTTGTCGCTGGGTTGTACTTGGCCGACCTTCTTCATTTGGGAATCGCTCATCGTTCACTCGACTACAAGGAATGGTTCATAAAAGCCGTCACGATCCTGAATAACGTCTTCGGGATCTACGTCGATCCGATCGCTTGGGTCAATCGCCATCGATTGCACCATAAAAACGCGGACCATGATGGCGACCCTAACAAACTTGCAACTGACGGCTTTTGGAGAACCATGGTTCTCTGTGTATTGCCGTATCGTTGTCAAGAGAACCTGGCAAGTGACGTGATTTTGAAGTCCCGCACTTTTCGGATCGTTGCCAACCCGTTTTTTGCGATCGTTGCCCAATCCCTCAGCTTCTATCTCTTGTGGAAGATAGCGGGTGGCCTAAAGTTTGCGTTAGTGATGTGGTTCGGAATGCGGATCTTTGCGCTGTGGGTAAACATGATTCAAAACTATTGGACCCACACGCGAGACTTTGGATATCGACGCTATCACGATGACGACAATGCCATGAATATTGGTGAGTGGCTACCAGTAACGGCAACCTTCAGCGCATGTCTGCAAAACAACCACCACCACTATCCGGGCCTCTTGCGACTGAGCCACCTTGAATCCGAATACGATTTCGGCTTCTTGACGGTCAAAGTTATGAAATATTTCGGATTGGTCAAGTCGACGACCCGAGGAGAAACGATACCCAAAGATGTTCCGCTTAGCGCACTAGGTTTTTAGAGCGCTCCTTTTCTTGATTGTGAACGGCTCAAACGTTTGTCGCCAGAAGCCGGGCGCAATTTCTTCTCCGTCCAGGCCATAACGCTCCGGCCATTGGTCAGGATAGTAATACGTTCCGAAGATCCTATCGATCCAGGGAAAGTGGATAGCAAAGTTCTTATCGATGCCCTCTTTTTGAGAAGTATGGTGCCAATGATGGTATCTGGGCATTACCAGAAACTTTTCGAGCCACTTCGCATTCGGGCCGAAATTGCAATGAGTCCAGGTGGCGTGAAGCGTAACGAAAATCAAATATGCAAAGATGATCGATTGCGAAAACCCGAACATGAGAGGGACGAGAATAAATCCGCGCACCAGTGTGTCGTCGACGAAGTGCGAGCGTGAACCCGCAATCCAATCAAGCCCCTTCGATGAATGGTGCACGGCATGGAAACGCCACAGAAATGGCACCTTGTGCAAGGCCAAGTGAATGAAGTATTCGGCAATGTCCGCCACCACGACGGCAAGGAAGAATTGTAAAAGCCACGGCATTCGCGCGATCAAATGTTGAAGACCGGGAACGCCTAGATATTTCGTGGCTTGGGTGGCGGGCAATAAAACCAGAAAAGATAGAATCTGTATGGGGAGGTGGGTGGACATGAAGTACACCACATCGAGAATCCACTCGTTCCTGAATGTTCCTTGTTCTGGATATTGCGGCCAGAGTCTTTCGAGCGGCACGTAGATGAGCGCCATCAAAAGCATGTCGAGTAAAAACCAGTCCAGACCGATGGCCGGCCCATTCTGCAGGTTCTCATTGATTTTTACGCTGGACCCTCCCAAAAGCGTTGCCGCGGTGGCCAACAACAGTCCAGTCAATGCCAAGATCTTCTTCTTGCGCAGAATCGCAGAAATCGTCCCGAATACGAGCGCGCCCACTATGAGACATTCAATTAAAAGGCGTATGGCGTAGATTGGATAATGCGGGCGCAGTTCAGGAGAAGTTAGTAGCTGGGGAAAGTGCAGGCACAAGACTGCGCCGAACGCAAGGAAACCAAAAAACGCAGACACCACCCCACTCCACCAACCCGTGCCAAAACCGGTAGATTCAGTATCCCCAAAAAATTGGTTGATTTTTTGTTCGATCACGGATGTCCCCTGGTTTAAGTCTCTCAAATGCGCGCGGAATCATGACAACCAAACCGATGTTGCAGAGCGGGCGATCCAAAGGAACCAGAACCTGAGCCGCTGGCCAGAGGTACTCCGTCATCCCACAACTATCCCCGGGTTGTAAGGAGCGGGTCTAACGTCTATCGCTAGGGGCGCCAAAAGTTCAGTCGAGTTCTCTCGCCCAAATGTTACGAAAACTAATCGGGGGACTTGGGTCGCCGTGCGCCTGCAGCATGATCGGCTCGGGTCCGTGAGCCTTGTAATAAGGCTGGCCGATGTAACGTGTTTCTCCCCTCACGGCAAAATGGTTCTGCACCAACACACCGTTAAACAAGACGGTCACGTAGGCTGGCGTCTTAAGATCTCCGTCCTGGTTGAACACCGGTGCTTGCCAGACTACGTCGTATGTCTGCCACTCCCCCGGCTTACGAGTCGCATTCACAAACGGGATCGCCTGTTTGTAAATGCTGCCGGCCATGCCATTGACATACGTCTGATTGTTATAGGAGTCGAGCACCTGTAGCTCGTAGCCTCCGTCTTTGCTAGCAGTGGCGGCTAGAAAGACGCCGCTATTCCCCCGCGCTTGGCCAGTTCCCGTAACGTTCGCGGGAACGCGCCACTCGATATGAAGTTGATAGTCGCGAAACTTACGTTTGGTTTCGATGTTGCCCGCCGACTTGTTAACCGTCATCACACCATTGGCAACGACCCATTGGGCAGGAGATTTGTCCCCCGAGGAGACCCACTGGTCGAGATTCTTGCCATCGAATAGAACGATGGCGTCCGATGGAGGCGCGCCACACTCGGGAGCAGGAGTCACAACCCGAGGGACAGGGCTCCACACTTCGGTTTCCTCGGGCTTTGGCGTGGGCGTCTGATCCTGCTGGCCCTCTAGCATCACGATGCAAGAAATGATGCTGGTGAATGCGATGGACACCCATATCACAAGACGCATAGTGGTTCAGCATACACCGAATGTCCCCCGATCTGGCGAGAAACATGCGACGAAGTCAGCACAAATCTCCTTTCTCCCGTCGCTGTAAAAAATTTGTTAGTCGAAAACAGACCGCAGTATTATTGCCAGCATGCCTACTCGCCGGAGTTTCCTTATTGCCAGTGGAGTTACCGCACTTGCCTCTACCCGCGTTTTCGGGGCCAATGACACGATTCGTTTGGGCGTCATCGGTGCCGGTCAGCGAATGAAGGGGCTTCTTGACGCTGGCGAAAAGGTTGGGCCCTATCAGATCGTTGCCGTGAGCGATCCCTATAGGCCCCACAGGGATGCGATTACGCAACGTTCAAACGGATTGGCGACCGGGCACCTGGATTATCGCGAGGTGCTCGACCAGAACATTGACGCCGTGATCATCGCGTCTCCTGACCACTGGCACGTCACCATGGCGGTGGATGCGATCAAATCCGGCAAAGACGTGTTTTTGGAAAAGCCGGTGACGCACACGCTAGAGGAAGGCGCCACACTCACACGGGCAGTTCGTTCTAGCAAGCAGATATTACAGTGTGGTATGCAGCAGCGCAGTTGGGCGCACTTCCGCGACGCGGTGGAACTGATTCAGGCGGGCAGTTTGGGACGCGTAGTGCAAGTGCGCACCTATTGGTGGCAGAACTATCAACGAGATTGGGCGAAGACCCCGGTGGACCAGCAGTCTCTTGACTGGAAACTGTGGCTCGGTTCGGCTCCCGATCAGCCATACACCGAAGAAAAGTTCTTTCACTGGCGCTGGTTCTGGAACTTCGGTGGGGGGGCAATGACGGACTTATTCACGCATTGGATTGACATCGTGCATTGGGCAATGAAGGCCGATCAGCCAAAGCGTGCCCAGATTCTCGCGGATAAATACGTTTTTGATCAGTGGGATTGCCCCGACACTCTTCAGGCGGCGTTTCGATATCCCGGCTTCGACGTGATCTATGAAGGTATGATGAGTTCGTCGATTGACGACGGCGGGCTTGAATTCCGCGGAACCGACGCCACCCTAAAACTCACTCGAGGCGGGTTCAGCGTTTTCCGCGAGGGAGCACCGCGAGACCGAAATCCCGTGCTCACGGCTAGCAGTTATCGTGACGGCACAATTGATCATATGGAGAATTTCTTCAATTGCGTCAGGAGCCGCAAGGAACCCAACGCGCCGGTGGAAACCGGAGTTGCCGCGGCGGCCGCTGGACACATCGGGAACCTGGCGTTGAGTCGTGGCGGCCTGCTCACGTTGCCAATCAAAGCCACATAGATCTTTCGCAGATCAGCATGCCCTCCAATTTGACAAGCTCACGGCGGTCTTCTTGAAGACTTCTGCGGTTGCGGACACTTACGTGGCTGCATCGCAATCGGGCGCAAGCTCCCCCAAAAAATCGATCATCGTGGTCGGTGCGGGAGCCTTTGGTGGCTGGACCGCTCTTCAGCTTCTTAAGAATGGCGCAAACGTCACCTTGCTCGATGCTTGGGGGCCAGGAAATTCGCGGGCCAGTTCCGGCGGCGAGACGCGTGTCATCCGTGGAACCTACGGTTCGGGACGCATATACACGCAGATGGCCGCCCAGTCCCTGAAAATGTGGCAAGAGTGCGAACGAGACTGGAATTTGAAGCTGTTCTTCCCCACTGGCGTGCTTTGGATGACGGGTCGCGAGGATTCCTACGAGCAGGACGCGTTGCCTCTGTTGAGTGAAGCGGGCGTGCCATTTGAGAAACTCTCAGCCGTTCAATGCCAGAAGCGGTGGCCGCAAATCAACTTCGAAGGCATCAGGTGGGCGGTGTATGAGCCCGACTCCGGCTATCTCGCCGCCCGACGCTCGTGTGAGGCGGTGTTGAACGCCTTTCTCAAAGAAGGCGGGCAATATCGACAAGCCCAAGCCGTCCCCGGGGAAGTGGAAGCGAATCGGATGCGTGAAATACGGCTGAGATCGGGCGAAACGCTGAAAGCGGACGGATACGTTTTTGCCTGTGGCCCCTGGCTGGGCAAAGTTTTTGGATTTCTGGCTTCGTCGATCCAGCCGACTCGGCAGGAGGTGTTTTTCTTCGGGACCGATGCAGGAGATTTGCGATTCACCGACGTGCAACTGCCAGTGTGGAGTGACGACAGCCACCCTGATCTGCCGGGCTTCCCGGGCCGGCACTGGTTCTACGGCATTCCGGGCAATCACTGGCGAGGTTTCAAGATTGCCGACGATATGCGGGGTGCCGTCGTCGATCCTACAACCCTGGAGCGCAAAGCATCCGAAGAAGGCTTGGCGGCCGTGCGCGCCTATCTGCGACTACGTTTCCCAGATCTCGCCAAAACACCCTTAGTCGAAAGCCGGGTGTGCCAGTACGAGAATTCCACTGACCAAGACTTCATTTTGGACGTCCACCCCGAAGCTGAGAATGTCTGGATCGTTGGCGGCGGCTCAGGCCATGGCTTCAAACACGGACCGGTCATGGGGAAGATGGCGAGCGACGCCGTGATGGAGCGGAAGGCTCCCCCGGCTGAGTTCAAACTCGATCGTCTGCTGGTCAAAAACGGTTAGCTGCTTACGGGCTATTGGGGCAAGTAATTGCTAACGACGTCGACCCGCATCGTCACCGTGCCGATATCTCGTCCGTCACTCTCCGCACTCCAAGTGAGCGTTTGCCAAGTTCCCTTCTGCGTTGCGGGAGCGCTGACGGTAAGTTGAACCGGATAGGAGTCGTGTGCCGCGACCGGGTAGCTCACGGTGTCCGGATTCTGGCTCCAACCAGCCGGGAGAGGGGATCGCAACTCGACCTGCTTCGCTGAATCTGTGTCGTTTCGAATGATTAGCGGCACCCACAAAGTGCCGCCTGGGGCGACCTGCGCTTCTGGCGAAAAAAAATTCCCCAGGTGTTCAATGGCATGCGCTCGCCAGAACATGTGATAAAACCCCCATGGCCCGCCCAGCTCCAAGGCAAGTTTCTGCTCAGGCGGTTGGTATCCGGGAGGTTTGACGTAGCGGACCGGGCCGGGCATGATCCCGTCGAAAATGTCGTTGGTCGCGGCCCCACCGATGACTGACTTGCCGAATATCAAGCGCACCGGATTTTCAGTGAACTCCTTCAATTGCGCATCGGTAAAATCGTTCTGAGTTCTATAAAAGCCCCACGCCTCCGCTGCGATGCGGGAATACGGGACTTTGCGGGAAGGCGATAGGTCGCTAGTCGGGTATTCGGGGCCATTGCCTTTATAAAAATCGGAATGTGTCGCGTCAGAAAAGTAATAGATTTTCTTCGCCTGCCAGGGGCGTAAGCCTTCTCCGTAATTATTGATGCCGAACCGATTTCTCGGCGCCTCCAGCTGTTCGGGAAATGCCAGTGGATCGGCAGCCAGATCGAATGCCTCGGTGGCCAGCACTCCCGCTCCCTGATGGTCCTCGTGGTTCTCCCCGACCACGTAATTCGGCATCCAGGTGAGAATCACCTCTGGGCGGGCGATGCGAATAATACGGACAACCTCGTCGAGAGCTTTTCCGTGCCCCCATTGCTCGAGCGAGTGAAGCACGTCAGCGCCCGGCGTATCTGAACCATGAAGGAACCAGGCAAGCGTGACCCCATAGGACGCCAGCGCATGCCGCGCTTCAGCCTCTCGGATGTCGGCGAGTGCGTTCGCCTGCTCCATACCGGCAGCATTTCCGCCCGAGTTGCCCCGCGTGGTGTAGAGGACAGCAACGCGTTTTTTGCCTTGTTCGATTGCCTTTGCCAGATACGCCGCCACTTCGATGTCATCATCGGGATGGCCGACAATAACGAGAATATCGACTTTGAAGCGGGCATCTGGTTCCGGAACGGGCGAGGCGAGCTGTGAGTTCGCCGGCTGAAACACGAGCAGAACGAGAAGCAGGAACCATGTGTGGGCGACGAGATTTCGCGGGAGGGTTTGTGGTGGTTTGTTTGTATTCACAGGTTTAAGGTTGCCGTTTGAGGATATGTGTGGTCTCTTCGAGTGTCTTGACTGCCTCGTCGGGCAGTCTGCCCGAGGTGTCGGGAGAGAGGTTCAGCAGCAAGTTGCTGCGTCGCAGACGACAATCCTTGTACTCGCTGGCGATCTTGTCGGCGCTCTGGGTAGCGAATCCTGGCCGCCAGAACCAGCTGTTCATGGGAGGCATCGGCTTGTACGGCGGACCTGTGGGTATCCACGCTTCCATCGGCATGTAATAGCTTTTGCCTTCGAATGTCACGTGTGGGTCGTGGCCTTCGGGTGGGGGCATTGTGTCCTCGCCATTGACAACGTCAGTCGGCCAGCTCTTCGGCTCGCAGGTGCGTCCCAGATTACGACGGCTTTGATAGTAAGCCTGGTTCATCACCACGATTCCGCGCGGGCTGAACTTTTTGACCAACTCATAAAGTTCCCAGCGTTGGTCGGATGAAAGTTTCCAGGTGATGTCGAGCAGTTGATAAAACGTATTTGGATAGCGGCTGTGCAATTCGGTAAGCTGCTGTTTAATGAGCCTGTAGTAATCGTCTTTGACCGGAATGTCCCAGTCAAACTTGCCTTCGTTGCGCGGATCGAGAATGCAGTAATAGAACCCATGTTTCAGTTTGTACTCTTTGCAAGCGTTGACAAACTGAGCCACAACATCGGTTTTGTTCCCACTGGCGGCAACGTCGTAGTCGTAATCTTGGGCGTCCCACAAGCAAAATCCCGACATGTGTTTCGCGGTCAGCACGGCGTAACGAGCACCGAGGTCATGCGCGACGCGGATCCATTGGCGGACGTCAAGATCGGTCGGATTGTAAGTGCTTGCCGGCACGCCACCAGTCTCGTAGTCGTTTCCGGTAAAGGTGTTCATACTGAAGTGAAATGAAACGCCGAAATGCAGTTTCTCAAATTCACCCAGCGCGCCGGTAGGTCGAGTCGCGGGCTCGATTCTGTTGAACGAGCCGTAACTGAGGTGCGGCAACAGGAGAGAAGCAGACCACCCGGCTATTTTCGAAAATTCTCGGCGGTTCATTGAGCACTCTTCAGCGCAAAAGCCACGTAAACTCCACCAGAGGGCGATCTCGTGTCCTTTCCCCCGCCCGCTGCAATCACCACGTATTGTTTGCCATCGACCTCATAGGTAATGGGAGTGGCATTGCCCGAAAATGGAAGGGTGGTCTCCCACAACAAGTCTCCTGTGGACTTATCGAAGATACGAAATTTCTTGTCGTAATTGGTTGCGCCTATGAAGATCAGGCCGCCCGCGGTGACAATGGGTCCGCCATAATTTTCGCTACCCGTGTTTTTCATCCCCTGGTCAGCAAGCTCAGGATACTCACCGAGCGGGATCTTCCAGGCATACTCGCCGGTATTCAAATTGATAGCGTTCAGCGTGCCCCAAGGAGTAGCGATGGCCGGATAACGTTGTGATTCGAGGAATCTGGTATACCCGGAAAAGCGATATCTCATCTGCGGCAGCACCGGCTTTCCTGAGAGTTCTTTGCTCTCCCCCTCACTTACAAACAAGACCAGGGCGTTGATTTCTTCGGGGGTCAGATTCGGAAATGCAGGCATGCGGCCTTTGCCCTTCTGAATTCTCTCCTTGATCTGCTCCTGGGTCATTCGGTCACGCACCCCTACCAGCGAAGGGAACAAAGGCGGCGAACCCTTCATGTCGTCGCGATGGCAAATAGTGCATTGACTCTGATAAATCCCCTTGCCACTCGCCTGATCGCCGGTATTCTCCGCCAGCTCGACTGCCCAGGCCATCTCATTGGAATTCACGTACAGGATGCCGGTTTCCGGATCGTAGGCTGGGCCTCCCCACTCCCCTCCCCCGTCGAAACCCGGGAAAATTATGGTGTTCTTGTCTGTGCTCAGGGGAACGAACTGGCCTTCGCTGCGAAAGGACCGAAACTGTTCGAGAGCCCACTGATGCGCCTCAGGAGTGCGATTGGTGATCACGTCCTCGGTAAGTCGCTGGCGCGCATAGGGGGCGGGCTTGGTGGGGAGGGACTGTTCTGGAGCGGCAACTTCTCCTTTGAGATTGCTGGGCGGATATTTGCGGGACTCCAAAGGAAAAATCGGCGTCCCATTTGCTCGATCGAATAGGTAAACAAAGCCCTGCTTACTGGTTTGGGCCAGGGCACTCATCGCTTTGCCATCTTTTTTGACAGTAACCAGCACCGGCGGCGCAGGAAAATCACGGTCCCAAATATCGTGATGTACTCCCTGGAAGTGCCAGATGCGCTCACCGGTTTCGGCATTCAATGCAAGTTCGCAGTTGGCAAACAAATTGTCGCCCGACCTGTCGCCGCCGTAAAAATCGAACGCGGCGGAACCGGTGGGAACGTAAACAATCCCGGTCTTCTGATCGACGGTCATTCCCGCCCAGTTATTCGCAGCTCCGCTTTTCTGCCACGCATCCTTCGGCCAGGTGTCATATCCGAACTCGCCGGGGTGAGGAATGGTGTGAAAGCTCCAGCGAATTTTCCCGGTTTTCACATCGTAGGCGCGAACGTCGCCGGGAAGCGCAGGCAATGTTTCCGGAAGGCGCCCGCCAACAATCAACAGGTCGTGGTAAACAACGGCGGGACTGGTCAGGGCGATGGAGCCGGTGGCAATGTCGCGACCGAGCCCCTCGCGCAGGTCGATTCGTCCATCGGCTCCAAACGACGGAATCGGACTACCGGTTTCAGCATTCAGCTCGTAGACGAAGTTCATCACGCCGACGATAATTCGGCGGTCCTGATTGTCTCGGTCGGCCCAGTAGGCGAGACCGCGGGCAGGTTGCGTGCCGGCGATCCCGGAATCGAATTTCCAGTTGAGCTTGCCGGTTGCGGCATCGACGGCGAACACTTTTTGTGAAGGCGAGATGCCGTACAGCACTCCGCTGACTTCGATCGGACTGGTTTGCAGGCCACCGTTTTCTCCCGTGTCATAGGTCCACGCCACCTCCAGCTGTTTTACGGTCGATCGGTTGATCTGCTTGAGCGGTGAGTAGTGGGTGGCTTCTGAATTTCCGCCGTACACTCGCCAGTCCTGTGAGCGGGGTGCCGCTGCATCTTGAGAATGAAGCGACAGCACTAGAAGAATGGATAACAAACACCCAAACCGAGGCTGAGTCATCGCGCCATTAGAACATAAGTTTGAAGTCGAAATGAATGTAGTCTGGATCGTGACGAGTGCGGCACACCCTACCCAAGTCGCTGTGATCGATCAGAGGGAGGCATTACCATTCCGCTCGTCAAAGAATGTGCCCCGGTTGGCCGGAGGATTAAAAAAACTGTTATCAAGGGTGGTCCAGGTCTCTGTGGCGTCAGTTCGCCGACTCTTCCCGAATAGATGAAACTTGAACGGATCCGTAATCTGATTCTTTTCCACCTTTACTCCAGGGGTCGTTCAAAAAGAGGAAGCGCCGAATTTCTGGCGGTATCGATCGGCGTAGTTGCGAGTCTCGGCAAGCATCCGTTCGTAGTCACGATCCCCGCGTACCTTATCGAAGTTCTTGTCGCGCGCAAACCATGGATAGTTATGGTTTCCCAAGTCAATGGCGCGGCGTAGCCAGGCAAGTGCTTGCGGCTTGTCGCCCAGCAGCGCATACACACTGCCAATCCAATAGGCCCGATCGCCGTCAGCCACGTTTGCAGGTTTCTCGAGGAAAAGATTGGGATCGATCTTATCCCTCTGCCCGCGCGACGCGTACAAGAAAGCCGACATCAAAACCCCTGCTGAATCTCCGCTATCCCGTCCCAATTCAGCAGCGCGCCGCAGGATCGGCTCAGCTTCTTCTGTCCTTCCCTGGTAATAAAGAAACTCACCCAGATAAGCCATCGCCTTGAACTGGTCCGGATGGATCGCCAACGCCTGGCGGACTCCCTGCTCCGCCTCCTGAACTTTGCCAAGGTATAGCAACATGCGGGAGTGCATCCAGTAGATGCGTGGTGTCGTGGGATCCAGTTCCAGACTGCGACGGTAAGCCTTTTCGGCAAGGTCATCGAGTCCGGCATAGTGATAAACGTAGCCGAGCAAATCCCAGGCGAACTCGGAATTAGGCGCCTGGATGACAGCCTGCCGCAAGATAGGAATGGCTTCTTCATTCCGGCCGGCCTGGCCAAGTGCAAACCCAAGTGCCAGGAGGCCTTCGACAGAATTGGGATTGAGATCGAGGGCTCGCCGGGCCGTATTTTCTCCCCGCAGAAGGTTGGCTGCCGCGCTCTCGCGGAAATTTGCGCACTCCAGCAGGTAAAGCATCGCCAGCAACGCCTGCCCGTCAACAAACGATGGATCCATCACCAGCGCCCGCTGCAAGGCCGCTTGTCCGCGCCGTAGGCTTTCCCGCTGCGACGCGACAAAGTACGCGTTCTTGTAGACGCGCCCTTGCAGATAAAGGTCGTATGCCTCCGCTGACTTGGTGGTCGGCGAAGCCAACAGGTTTCGTTCTCGACCTGACACTTCAACTCGCAGGCCGTCTACTACCTTCTGCGCTACCTCGTCCTGAAAGTTCAACAGGTCCGTGCTCTTCAGGTCATAGTGTTCCGCCCAGCGGGTTGCTCGATCATTCGGCTCGATCAGTTGCACAGAGATGCGGATTCGGTCTCCATCGCGCTGGTAGGTTCCGTCCAGTACCGATTCAACTCCCAATTCCTGCGCAGCCTGAACTGGATCAACTGAGCTCTTGGTGTACTTCAAGACCGACGCTGTTGGCCGTACTGCAAGATTCTGTAACGAGGTGAGACGCGTGATGATCGCGTCGGTCATGCCGATACCCCAAGACTCCTCAGCAGAATTTCCAGGGAGCCCGCGAAACGGCAAAACCGCCAGCGTCCTCGGCTTCGCCTTCGTTCCCGCTGTCGTGCCTTCGGTCATCGGCTTCGACCGAATCCAGTACCATCCGCCCAGCCCCGCGGTAAACACCCCCACCAGAATCAGGGCATAAAGAATGGTGCTTGGGGCAAACCTGGACTGATGCCGAACCGGAGCCGTTGCGGTCTTCACCTCACGCACGTCAGCGACGAACCGGTAACCCCGTTTCGGCAGGGTCTCGATGTATTGTGCGGTTTCCCGGTCATCGCGAAGCAGCTTCCGCAGAGTGAAGACGTTCTGCGCCAGCGTGGCCTCCTCGACGAATGTATCCGGCCAGACCTTGGCCAAGAGCTCGTCTTTCGCCAGCGTCCGACCGCGGTTTTCCACTAGGACCAGGAGGGTCTTGTAAGCCTTTGGAGTTAACGGGATTTTGCGCGTCCCCTCCACCAGCAGCTCCTCGGAGGGATCCAACCGAAACGGACCGAATTCATATAAGACCTGTGCTGACTGCGACATACGTAGTTTTAGAGCGATTTCAAGAAGATTTGATTGGGCTTTGAAGACATTGTGCGCCTACTCGCCATATGAAATCACGGTCGCCCACGTGACGCGGCGCCCTAGGCTGCGCCCCAAGTGAGCGGAAATTCTAACAGAGGCGATCGACGCGACAAAGGGAAGCAGGATCGCCTTATGGGCAGGAGGCCCGATAAAACAATGTTCAGCAGAATCACAGCATTCCTCTACGGTGTCGTTTGCTATCTGGCGTTCTTCGCCACGTTCCTATATGCCATCGGCTTCATAGGAAATCTTGTCGTGCCGAAGTCCATTGACTCGGGACCGCACCGACCGTTCACCTATGCCTTGGCGGTAAACGCTGCCTTGCTCGGGCTATTCGCAGTCCAGCACAGCTTAATGGCGCGCCAGTGGTTCAAGCGCGCCTGGACTCGCATCGTACCGGCTCCTGTGGAGCGCAGTACCTATGTATTGTTTTCCAGCTTGTCCTTGCTCCTGATGTTCTGGAAATGGGAGCCCATGGGACGAGTGATCTGGAACGTGGAAAGCGATGCCGGGAAACTTGTACTGTTGACTCTTTATGCCACCGGCTGGCTCACCGTACTGGTCGCCACGTTTCTCATCAACCACTTCGATCTTTTCGGTCTGCGCCAGGTCTGGCTCCACCTGCGTGGGATTCCGTACTCTCCACTTCCCTTCCGGACACCATTCCTCTATCGCTTGGTTCGGCACCCTTTGTACGTAGGATGGTTGCTCGTATTCTGGTCCGCTCCGCTCATGACCGTGGCGCATCTGGTCTTTGCCATCGCAACCACGGCCTACATTCTCCTCGCGATCCAGTTTGAGGAGCGGGACCTAATCCGAATGCACGGGGAATACGCCGAGTATCGCCGCCGCGTGCCCATGATCTTGCCGTTTGGCTCGAGGGGCGGCGCGAGTGCAGGCGTACCACCAGGGATCGCAACCGAACTCGAATCGTAGTCTGACTTTGATCACTGCTCCCACTTCTCAAGGGCGAGAAGTGGGAGCACCTTTCTGGGAAACATTCCTGACGAATGCGGGAGGGAGATTCTGGCGGCTTTTGGGCGCCAGTTTTCCTTGAAGACTTCCTACATGCTGCGATTCTTGTCGGCAGCTCAGGGAACTCCGAGCCCGACATGCGCCGGAACAGTTCTGCTCCACCGAAACGAATTGTCCGACAAGGGGCCTTGCGCTACTACCTAACCTTTTAGTTTGCAGGGTCGGGGACACTAGGCCTTACGGACCTGGGGGCGCTTCTTTTTGACTTTTCGTTCAATCGATGGCTATCGCTCGCGCGAAGCGTCATTCGATAGATTTTGTTCAGCTCCGCAATTTCGGCCAGGGTTTCGGTTGAAAACGGGGCCTTGCCTTCAAAGGTGTGCAGCACGATCCCCTCCAGCATGTCTCCCAACGAAAGATCCTTTAATTCTGCAAGTCCCTTCAGCACTTTCAGGAGACGTTTTTCGATCCTGACTCCGGTTTGTACACGTTCGATTTCAATCATGGGAAGTGCCCAGCAAAGTAGTCATGCACCATGTAGCCGCACAGGTATGGCGAGAGATTCCTCCCGAAGCGAGCCCCAGGCAAGCCAACCACCTGGCCGGGCAACGTGGATCTCAGCATTTTTTCTGGTCCGGCGACAGCGGTACATATGTACCACGGTTTACATGTACCATGGTACACAAAAGCCGCGAACGTGGCAATTTTGGCACCGGAAGCTCTAAAAAGGCAGGAGAAGATGACGTCGATTGGTGGCAGTGCAGGTCTTGAAGATGACGTATTCGTCGCACAATTTGAAAGTTGCCAGTTTCCGGGTGATCAATTCCGACACGCCGATCATCTTCGCCTGGCGTGGATCTACATCCGCAAGTACGGTTGTGATGTTGCAGAGCAGAGGATGCGGCAAAGTATTCAGAGTTTCGCTCGCAGCTTGGGTGCCGCGCACAAATATCACGAGACCATCACCTTCTTCTGGGTGCGCTTGGTAGATGTCGACATTCGCTCGTCTTGCCCACGGGAAACATTTGCGGATTTTGTTGATGCTCATCCTTGGCTGTTCGAAAAGGATCTCGTATTAGAATTTTACTCGCGCGAGTTGCTGATGAGCGACGCTGCGCGACGGGCTTGGGTTCAACCTGATCTAAAGCCAATCCCCCATCGCACCTTTTAGATCTGGCCATATCCGTTACTGGAACTCCAGCATTACGATCTCGGGATTGGAGCCCAAGCGAAGAGGCGGACCCCAGGTCCCCGCACCGCTAGAGGTAAAGACCTGCAGGTTGCCCAGGCGGCTAAGACCGTAGACAAATTGGCGGTACATCCGGCGGGCCATCCAACTCCAGGGAATGAATTGTCCAAGGTGGGTGTGGCCGGATAGCTGAAGGGAAAAGCCGGCGGCTTCGGCGACCTCAGGATGGTCGGGCGCATGAATCAGCAAAACGCTGGCTCGATTGCGATCGAGACCGATCGCGCGCAGGATCGAGGCCAGATGCCCTCGTTGCGTGGCGTTTCTGTAAGGCACGCCGACGATTTGCAAACCGTCAACATCCACCTTCTCGTTGGTCAAAACGCGAACCCCGGCGGCGGCAACGGCATTCAGATACTTGCTATCGTCGCCGAACTGCTCATGATTGCCAGCGACGAAGTACACTCCTTGCGGCGCCGAAAGCTGGGACAAGGGTTCCGCTGCCCGGTGCGCATCAATCGCCGTGCCGTCGTACAAATCACCGGCGATGAAAATCGCGTGAGGTTCTTCTTTCAGGATCTTGGCGATCATGCGACGCAGGAAAGAGCCGTTGCGAACATGTCCCAGATGAAGGTCGGTGACTAGAGCGGCGGTTCGTCCCCGCCATGACTCGGGCAGGTTAGCGAGACGAACCGTCGCGCGGGTGATTCTCGTCAGGCTGGCGTTGAACAGGCCAGCGATACCCACTAGGGAGGCCACGCCGAACAGAACGACGACGAGGCGATGGAAATCCAGGGCATGTCCGAACAATCGAGCAAGGCCGAAGATCAGCCAGGAAACGATGCTTGCGAAAAACAGGAAGCTCAATAGGCCGAGCCAGGTCGCAGCGAGTCTGTACAACCCGCGAACAACCGCATTCGTATATCGGAACGCCAGGAGTGAAGCGGTGATGAAGCTCACCGACATGATGCCGAGAACGATCTTGGCAGGGCTCGCTCCGAATACTCCATCGCCTCGGGAGGAAAATGTCCAAGTCGCATACAAGAAGAAATGGGCCAGAAACAAAACGCACTGAACAATTGCGGCAAAGATGCTGATCCGTCTTTTCGAGGGCATAAGTCGCGCTGGGCGCTGCTCTAAGAGATGAGCGCCGAGCAGCGAACGATTCCTCCCGAGCGTTTAAAACCTTTCGCGAATGGAGATGGCGAGCCGGGGACCGCGAGTAGGTATTCCGCTGGGCTTCTGCCGTGTCACCACCGGCGCGAGATGAGCAAGGCTGCGGCAGCAACGGCAGCCAATCCGGCACCGATCCATTTGCGTTCGCGGCTGGCGCGAAGTTCCCAACTGGTTTCGTGGGCTTGGATGTCGAAGCGGCCGTGGGCACCGTGATCGCCTTCGAGCGGAGCCCAGAGGTTGTCGGGGCGATTCGGATCTTCAGGCTCGCAGGTTTGTTGCGCAGCGTAGCCGTTCTTGCCGAGATAGTGATCCAGCAAGCCGGGGGCGATTTTGTTTCCCATAATGGCTTCGACCGTAGGCCAACCAGCATAGAGTTCGCGCCGGGAGTGGTGCGCAGCCCAGTAAATCGCGCTCGCGCCAACCTCAGGCTGAAATATGGGAGGCACGGGCTGCGCCTTGTGCTTGAGGCGGCTCTTCACCCATCCAAATTGAGGGGTATTCAGCGCGGGCATCTGCACCATGGTGACGCGAACGTTGCTCTTGTCGTGGATGAGTTCGCAGCGCAACGCGTCGGTGAACCCTGCAATTGCGTGCTTGGCCGCACAATAGGCAGACTGAAGAGGAATGCTGCGATAGGCGAGCGCCGATCCGACCTGTACGATGGTTCCACGATCACGCGGCAACATGCGCTTGAGAGCGGCGAGAGTGCCGTAAACAACCCCCAGGTACGTCACTTCTGTGACGCGCTTGTATTCCTCCGCCTGCATCTCCTTCACGGGAGAAAAGACCGAGGCCATGGCGTTGTTGACCCAAATGTCGATGGGGCCGAATTCACGCTCGACTGACTCGGCTGCATTCTCAACTGCCTTGGCGTCGGACACGTCGACGGGCAGCACCAGCGCGCTACCACCGGCGGCTTCGATCTCGCGCTTGGCCGCCTCAAGCCCCGCAAGGCCGCGAGCAATCAGGCCCACTTTCGCGCC
>Ga0068856_100000915_pt1 | contig 31569 bp, 25 predicted proteins | sample KBSCornC62_FD_66595 | JGI IMG/M metagenome (GOLD analysis project Ga0068856, IMG submission 66595) | Corn rhizosphere microbial communities from Kellogg Biological Station, Michigan, USA - KBS Corn C6-2 | ecosystem: Host-associated > Plants > Roots > Rhizosphere > Soil ... | reverse complement strand
GCTGTCTTGAGAAGCTGGTCGGGTGCTGAAGCATTGTCAGCGCATTGTATCAGTGTTATCAGTATGGTATTAAATATATCGTCGACAGTAGCACCTCGGCTGAGATCATTTACCGGTTTTTTAAGATTTTGGAGGATAGGACCTATTGCCATGGCGCCGGTTTCCTGCTGAACAGCCTTGTAGATAGCATTGCCGGTGTTCAAATTCGGGAATATGAGAATATTGGCATGGCCGGCAACTTTTGAGCCGGGTAACTTGGCCCTGGCAATTACGGGGTTGACTGCAGCATCGTATTGGATCGGGCCCTCAATATCCAGGTCGTGTCGTATGTTTCTTACCATCTCTGTGGCACGCCGAACTTTTTCCACCTCGCTTCCGACACCCGATTTGCCAGAGGAGTAAGATATCATAGCTATTTTAGGCGTGATGCCAAAAAGCTGAGCAGTTTCTGCAGACGAGATCGCTATTTCAGCTAACTGTTCGGTAGTTGGATTTGGGTTGATCGCGCAATCGCCAAATATTACGACGCGCTGGGGCAGACACATGAAAAAGACGGAAGATACCAGCTGACTGCCATTTTTTGCTTTAATGAATTCCAGTGCTGGTTTAACCGTTTGCCTGGTGGTATAAACAGCACCCGAAACCATTGCATCTGCCCGCCCGGTATAAACCATCATTGCACCGAAATATGACGGATCGGTTATTAAAACGGATGCGTTGTCGTACGATAAACCGGTATTTTTACGCAATTCGTAAAGTTTTGCCGAATAGTTTTCGAATTCTTTATCATTTACGGGATCCACAATTATTAGCTTGTCAATATCTAATCCGATCTGCTTTGTTTTAATAAGAGCTGCAATTTTTTGAACATCGCCCATCAATGTAATCTCGCCTAATCCCAAAGAAATTATACGTGCGGCAGCTTTTAGTATTCGTTCATCTTCACCCTCCGGCATCACTATTCGGGCTTTGAATTTCCTGGCCCGCTGTATCAGCTGGTATTGGAACATGTGTGAGGTAATTTCTTGTGTATGAACGTTTTTTATTTTTTGGGTGAGAATAGCCAGGTTTACAAACTTGTCGAAGGTTTTTACAGCGAGCATTATTTTGTGTTGTTTTTCAAAAGAGACCCGCGATTTTATATGATCGATTGCTCTTACAATGTCGACGATATTTTCGTTCGAAAGAATTATCGGCAGGTCCGATTTCCGGATCATGTTCATTATCCGGAAATCAAGCTTTTTTTCGGCCGAAAGTACAATGCCGGCCAGGTGGGCGAAATCAGAAGACTGTCTTGATAATAGCCCCATCGCGATAAGATCGGCACGGCCGGTAGAGGTAATCAGCAGGCTGTTTGCTTGTAATCTCTTCAGAAAACCGGTTTCATAAGCCGCTTTAACAACTATTTCTGTAACCGGTTGAAATAGGTCCGATTCGTCATTGATAAGCTTGCCATTAACAGCGTAGAGAACTTCATAGAGGACCGGATCGTTCAATTCCTTTATCGCTGGAATAACACTTGTATAACACTCAAACCTGCTCTTTAAGTCATTCACTAAGGTCTTTCGCAAGGATAACGGCGCTTTATTCACAACAATACCGGTCAGCGCGATGGCGTTGTTTGCCAGTTGTCGTGATACCTCATTGGCCTCTGCTAAAATTTCAGAGCCGGATTTATTATCGCCTTTGATAACCAACAATACTGGCGATCCAATATTCTTTGCTATTTCAATATTAAACCCAAGCTCAAAAGGGCCAGCCGGATTAGAATAATCGGTACCCTGAACTATGATCCAGTCGCTATCCTTTTCAATATCTTTGTATTTTGCGATGACGGTATCAAGCAGCTCTCCATGATCAGCGCCCTCACCCCCAGAGCGATGGCCGCTAACAGCGAAGTGATCCGTGGGTTTCGAGCTACGCGAAAAAAAATGAATAATTGTCTTGATATCGCTATCCGTTTCCCCGCGTTTATATTGACTAATAACGGGCTTGAAATACGCCGTTTTCTTATATTTCTTACTCAACCCGTTCATCAACCCAAGCGAAACAATAAACTTTCCACTATCCGCTTCGGTGCTTAATATAAATACCGACTTTGCCATAAACCGCTTTGTTAATCCTGGCTCATGATCACTTTTAATGCCTTTTCATCGGCTGCATGCTCGAAAGTATTGTAGGCATCCAGTATTTGATCCAGTTTGAAACGATGTGTAATCAATTGCGAGGGTTCTAATTTTTTTCCTTGTACCGTTTTAAGCAACATTGGAGTAGACACAGTATCAACGAGTCTTGTGGTAATGGTTATATTTTTGGCCCATAAACTTTCAAGATGAAGCTCTGCGCTCTTACCGTGAACACCAATATTGGCAATGTGTCCGCCAGGCGCAATAATCGATTCACACAACTCAAAAGACTGGGGAACACCAACGGCCTCGATAGCCACATCAACTCCGACCCCGGCAGTTAAGCTGTTGATCTTTCCTATAGGGTCTTCTTTCTCGAAATTGATGGTTTGCGTGGCGCCGAACTTCTTCGACACCTCAAGGCGATTTTCGTCCCGGTCTATCATAATGATTTCGGCAGGAGAATAAAACTGCGCCGTTAAAAGAGAGGCCAGGCCGATTGGTCCGGCGCCCACGATGGCAATCACGTCGCCGGGTTTTACCTGGCCGTTCAAAACACCGCATTCAAAGCCGGTTGGTAAAATGTCGCTTAGCATAACCAAAGCCTCTTCGTCGGCTCCGGCCGGAATGGGGTAGAGGCTGTTATTGGCATGTGGTATCCGAACATATTCAGCCTGTGTGCCATCAATAAGGTGCCCCAATATCCAGCCACCATCGTCGCAATGCGAGTACATGCCTTTTTTGCAATAACTGCATTTACCGCACGAGGTAATACAGGAGATCAGCACATGATCGCCTTTTTTGAAATTACTGACCGCGTTTCCAACTTCCTCAATAATTCCAACGCCTTCATGGCCTATAATGCGTCCGTCGACTACCTCCGGGACGTCACCTTTCATGATATGTAAATCGGTGCCGCATATCGTTGTTTTTGAAATTCTGACGATTGCATCAGTAGGTTTTATGATTTCTGGCTTGGGTTTTTCTTCCCAGGTTTTTTTTCCTGGCCCATGGTAGACAAGTGCTTTCATGTTTAATGTTTTGAAAGCAAAGTTGAAAGCAATGATGTGAATAATAAGTGATGAAGGTCAGGATTTTAAATGATTCAAAATCGATAGCGCCGGCTTACAGTTTTTACGTATACAAGTTCTGATTTAAACTGCGGTTATGGCCCTCGGAATTTTATTAAGATCAAAGGCCGGCAAAAGAAAAAAATAAAATAGCGTGGCCATATATCATTTGGACAAAATTATTCCCCGAGCAGTTTTTCAACAATCTCTAAAAAAACGTCTAAATCGAATGGTTTATAAATAACATGATCAGTTTTGCATTCATCGATCAAAACACTCTTATTGACAGACGAAAGTAGAATGATGGGAATATTTTTAGTGCTTTCATCAATTTTCAGATCATTGCACATTTCGCTGCCGTAGCCTTCCGGCATCCAAAAGTTAACAATTATCAGATCGGGTTTTAATTCAGCTATCTCCGAGACAGGCATCCGTACACTTGCGTGAATTTACTCATTGACTTTTTTTGAGTCCTTTCAACTCGTTGATAATCAAATCTACTGAAGATTGGGACAAACGCCAATTGGGGGTAGCGAATCGACAGGATCAAAACCCGATGATAAGAAAATACCTAAATCAGCGAACAGTATAAAAAACTTACTTTTGCACCATGACCTTTTCTGAATTGAAAATTGCCCGGATATTATTTCTTACCGTTCTTTGCGGATTTGCTAGAAATACTTTCGCTCAAAATATATCTGTCAACGATAGTTATGCTCAGGAAATAGCCAGAGTTCGCCAAGTCCTGGGAAAAGATAGCTCCGGTATTTCCTTTAGCCTAAGGCCAATGTATTTGTCAAAAGACTCGCTTTTGAACAGGCTGGCCGGAAGCAGAAACCTGGCCGGTGACATTAGTATTTTCTCATCAGGCATCGAATTCAGGATTCTTCCGGTTAATTTGCTTTCTGAATATAACGTAAGCCAGCCTTATGGTTACGATAACGGGGAGCTGTTTCCGAATCGTGGATTACAGGAGTTGTTTAGCGCTGGGTTTTATTTTCGGCTGGGCTTTTTAAAGATCCAGGCTCGACCAGAATTGGTATACGCACAAAACAAATCTTTCGCAACGTTCGCGGATGTGCAAGGCGGTAATAATAATTCGCAATTGATGCAATCGTATTTTTCAATAATCAACGGAATTGATGCTCCGGAACGATTTGGCGACGGTTCATTAAGTAAGCTTTATCCGGGCCAATCAAAAATTACTTTTAACTTTGGAAAGATTGAGGTTGGGGCGTCAACCGAGAATATATGGTGGGGGCCCGGTGTAAAAAACGCTATCATGATGAGTAATTCGGCTCCCGGGTTTTTACATTGGACATTCAACTCATCTGCACCGGTAAAAACTTTCGTTGGTACTTTTGAATGGCAATTGATTGGAGGTTATTTAAAGCAATCAGGCTATTTGCCAACCGATACGAGTAAATTCATTTTTGGGCGCAATTTATTTGTGCCTAAGCCAACGGTTACCCGTTATCTGTCAGCCTATACAATTAACTGGCATCCCAAATGGCTAAAAAGCCTTTTTATAGGATTCTCCGAGTATAGTTATATGAACATCGATTCAACGTACCATCATTTTGGATTGATAAAGAAAATAATACCGGTTATTGCCGGTTCGTCAAACCAGGCCAACACTGTAAGTAAAACAAGCAACGGCGATGGAAAGGATTTTGCCCTGGCGATCAATATGCGGCAGGTATTTGTGCAGGACAAAGCCGAAATATATTTTGAATGGGCGCGTAACGATCACTGGGCCAATTTAAACGACCTTGTGCAGGAGCCCGAGCATTCAAGCGCATATACGCTTGGCGGCCGGAAACTTTACGACCTGGCCGACGAACGCTTCTTGCAAGTTAAGGCAGAACTAACGCATCTTCAGAGTTCGCCCACATACTTGCTTCGGGCTGAACCAATATGGTATGTTCATTTGGAGCCGCCCCAAGATGGTTATACCAATGAAGGACGATACCTTGGTGCGGGAATTGGACCCGGAAGCAATAGTTTAATGATTGATTTGAGCTATTTGAGCGGACAAGATTCTTTCGGAATACAGACCGAGCGTCTTGTGCACAATAATGATCTTTATTACGCTGCTTTTTCGGGGACCAATATTTTTTACCAGCATTGGGTGGACGTCGCTAATACTTTTTATGTCAATCTGAAAAGGGGGCCTTTTTTAATTTCGTCGGAGCTTACCCCGGTTTACACGCTTAATTACGAATACAAAAAAGGAACAAGTTTTAACCTTCACGCAAGAGTAGCTCTAAGTTACTATTTCAACTAAAAACATCGGCTGGACTTCTTTCTGGTTCAAAATAAATTAGTTACATACAGAATTGTGTAATTTGGAACTTAGTTTAAAGATTGATCTGCTGTTAAATTTAATTAATTGTATTTTTGCGCATAAAATTATGAAACTTATCAAGGCAGGGGCACTGCTTTTACTTATTTTATTTACGCTTATCTCGGCAGTTCCTGCCCGCGCTCAAACAATTCCCCAAAATCTGTCCAATATAAACATTAATGAACTGTCGGATAGTCAGATTGTACAGATGTTGCAACAGGCGCAAGCGGCAGGGTATTCTGATCAGCAGCTATTGCAGGAAGCAAGTAACAGGGGGCTGCCACAGGACCAGATCCAGTTACTTCAAAAGCGGATTGCATCGATCAGGGGGGCTGGTTATCATGAAGAAAGTCGGCAAGATACGTCTGTGGTTCAATCCAGAAAGCTAAACTATAAGCCGGATACCCTGCAGGACACCTTACAAAAGGTTCGGCCTAAAATGGATTTATTCAAGACCTTTCAGCCTAAAATATTCGGTGCTGATCTGTTCAGAAATAAAAATTTGACTTTTGAACCAAATCTTAATCTGGCGACGCCGCTTAATTATGTCATAGGCCCTAACGATCAAATAAATGTTAATGTTTATGGCAGGTCGGTCGCGAACTGGAAACTAACAGTTTCACCTGAAGGTAATATCAACATTCCGGGTACGGGATTAATAAATATAGCGGGCAAAACTATTGAACAGGCAACACAAATTATAAAAAGCCGCCTTACTGCCAGTAACTATGCGATCAACAGCGGCACGTCTGTTCAGGTTAGCCTTGGTAATATCAGGAGTATAAAGGTAATTATGGTTGGTGAAGTTGTAAAACCGGGTACTTATACCTTGCCTTCATTAGCGACCGTATTCAATGCGTTATATTCTGCCGGAGGCCCAAGTGACAACGGATCATTCAGGCTGATCGAGATAATAAGAGACAACCGGATCATCAGAAGATTAGATATTTATGACTTCCTGTTGAAGGGTGATCAAAAAGATAATATTCGTCTGCAAGATCAGGATATCATACGCATACCAACCTATAAGGTGCGGGTGGAAATGATTGGAGAGATCAAAAGGCCTGCTTTGTACGAGGTATTGCCTGGCGAGTCGTTAAAAGATGTAATCTCATTCGCTGGTGGTTTTACTGATCAGGCATATCCAGATTTGATTAAAGTAACTCAAATATCTAATAATCAAAAACGGTTGACGGACATAACCGCAGACGACTACAAAAATTATATTCCGCTTCGGGGCGATAAGTACGTGGTAGATCGTATATTAAATCGTTATGAAAATAGGGTTTTAATATCAGGAGCAGTTTTTAGGCCAGGACAGTATGAACTGTCGAATGGTATGACCTTGTCTCAACTGATAAAAAAGGCCGGTGGTTTTAAGGAAGATGCTTTTACCGGAAGAGGAAATATTGTAAGATTAAAACCCGACAATACGAAAGAGCAGCTATCGTTTAACTGGCAGGACGTTTCAAATAACACATCGGCGGATATTGTACTTAAACGCGAAGATAGTGTAATAGTAGCGTCAATATTCGACTTGCATTCCAAATACAAAATAACAATAAAGGGTGAAGTCCGGAAACCCGGCGAATTCATGTATGCCGACAGTATGAGTGTGGCCGACCTGATCATTAAAGCCGGCGGCTTTACGGAAGGCGCCAGCCCACGAAGAGTCGAGGTATCGCGAAGGGTTTTTAACAGCGATCCAAAAACTAAAGACAGCCAGGTTGCCCAGGTATTTAGTGTTAACCTGGACCCTGACCTGAAAAGTAACAGTGCTAATTTCGTTCTGAGACCCTTTGATAATGTATCGGTATATAGTCTGCCGGGATTTGAGGTGCAAAAAACGGTAAAAGTTGAAGGTGAAGTTATCTACCCCGGGTATTATACCATTAAAAAGAAGGATGAAAAAATATCCGACCTTATTGCCAGAGCCGGTGGTTTAACTGCGTTTGCAGACGTAGAGGGAGGCAGTTTAAAAAGAGATAATGCCGCCATACTCGGTGTCGATAGGACCAAAGCAGATACAAACGCTATAAACAAAGAGCGCGTCGAAAAGCTCAAGCGGCTTCAGCTATCTTATAGCGACACCAGTAAAACTACTGATACTACAGTTTACCGGAATAATTATGTCGGTATTGATCTGAATAAAATATTGAAAAACCCCGGAAAACAGGAAGATCTGATATTGGAAAATGGCGACATATTGCGCGTGCCGAAGCAAGAACAGACGGTAAGGGTGAACGGCGAAGTTCTATATCCCAGCGTAGTGGTTTATTCAAATGACAAAAATTTTAAGGACTATGTTCTAAATGCGGGTGGATATTCGCCAAACGCGTTGCGAAGCGGGGCTTATGTCGTTTATCCCAATGGCACCGTTATCGGAACGCGCAAATTTTTGTTCTTTAATAACCATCCAAAAGTAAAACCCGGCAGTGAAATTTATGTACCTAAAAAACCTATAAGGAAAGGAGATAGCTTGCAGCAGGTGTTGGCATTTACCACCGGCCTTGTTTCATTGATAGTTTTATTTATTACTGTTAAAAAATTGTAGAGTGCCACATTTGTTGAGGATTTATGAATAAGCAAGAGCAAATGGAACAAACGAATGATGTTGAAGGAATATCAGTTTCGGATTTTTTTGCCAGGACTGCATCAAGTTTACGGTACGCGCTAAGTAAGTGGGTCATTATTTTATTAGTTTCTTTGGGCGGGGCGCTTGCTGGAGCGGCTTATTCAATATTTCAGCGACCTACTTATACGGCTCAATGTACGTTTGTACTTGAAGAGTCGAGTAAATTGAACGGGCTGGGCCAATATGCCGGCCTCGCAAGCTTAGCGGGTATAAATCTTGGCGGCAATGGCGGCGGCATATTTGAAGGGGACAATATCATTGAGTTATATAAATCTCGGCTTATGATCGAAAGAGCGTTGCTGAGCTCTGTAGATTTCAAGGGCACAAACGAGCTTTTGATAGATAGATATGTCAACTATAATGGTCTAAGAGCTAAGTGGCGGAAACACGATGATATCGATAGTATAACATTCGTCGGTGATCCAGATAAATTCAATCGAAAGCAGGATAGCATTATTTCTGATTTGGTCGAAAAATTCAATAAAAAGTACCTAAGTGTCGCTAAGCCTGATAAGAAATTGAGTATTGTCGATGTGAATTTTAGTTCAAAGGATGAATTGTTTGCAAAGGAATTTGTAACTAAGCTGGTGGAAACCGTAAGTGATTTCTATGTGCAAACTAAAACCAAAAAAACCTCTCAGAACGTCAAAGTCTTACAAAGGCAAGCCGATAGCGTCAAAAAAGAATTAAATTTATCCATAGCAGGGGTTGCTTCGGCCATAGATCAAGCCCCCAATGCCAATCCGCTCCTGCTTAGCCTAAGGGTGCCTTCTCAAAAGAAGCAAGTGGACGTACAGGCATCTGGCGCTATCTATGCTGAAATTGTGAAAAACCTGGAAATTTCCAAAATATCCTTACAGCAGGAAACGCCTTTGATCGAAGTTTTAGATAAGCCGATATTGCCATTAAAAAATGACCATATATCTAAAGCGGTAGGTACTATTGGCGGATTTATAATTGCAGGTGCCATAAGTATTTTCTGCATTGCTGTAAAAAAGTTGCTCAATTAATACCCATCCAGTTGATCGGTCTCTAAAAACATTCTTCATGTTAACTAATATAAAAACGAGATTTGAAAACTATTTTTCCAGGGGGCATGAACGAACGATCAAGGCAAAAAAGAACATCGCCATTACTTTTTTCCTTAAAGGTTTCAGCATAGTTATTGGCTTGGTATTAGTGCCGATGACCATTAATTATGTAAACGCTACGCAATACGGTGTTTGGCTAACTTTAAGTTCAATAATCAGCTGGTTTAATTATTTTGATCTCGGCCTGGGAAATGGTTTAAAAAACAAGCTTGCTGAAACCAATGCGTTAGAACAACATGATAAGTCGGTTATTTATGTGAGCACTACATACGCGATTTTAATTATTATTTCGGCAAGTGTATTTGTCATCTTCCTCATAACAAACCATTTTATTAATTGGGCAAGAATCTTGAATTCTTCTGCAGGTGACTTAAGTAAGCTTTCCCTTATCATATTTGGTTGCTTTTGCGTGCAATTTGTTACACAAATAATCAATACTGTCTTAACCGCTTTTCATAAGCCGTCAAAAGTATCGCTAATCAATTTAATAGGGCAAATTGTGGTTGTCATTGTCATTTACATTCTGACCAGGAACACAACAGGCTCATTGATTAACCTGGCGATCGTGCTTGCAGGCATACCGGTTTTGGTTCAGTTTTTTGCCAGCATCTGGTATTATGGTACTGAATACAGAGTTGTTGCTCCGCGGTTCAGTGCGATAGATTTTTCTCAGGCAGGTGACTTATTGAAGTTGGGCGGTATTTTTTTTATAATTCAAATCGGAGCTCTTATCCTTTTTCAAACAGACAATATTGTAATCACCCAGTTGTTCGGCCCCAAACAAGTAACAGTTTTTAATATTGCGTATAAATTCTTCTCTGTCAATATCATGGCCTTTACATTGATTCTGGGACCTTTCTGGAGTGCTTATACAGATGCTTATACAAAAAATGACTTTGACTGGATTAGGAACAGTCTAAAAAAAACTCAGCAGATATGGGTGGTATTTTCGATAGTAAGCATACTTATGCTTATTTGCTCATCCTATGTGTACCGGTTGTGGTTGTCTGGCGCTATCCAGGTACCGTTCAGTATATCTTTTGCTATGATGTTATATACTATTGGCTACAATTTCATATTCCTGCTCTGTTATTTGCTGAACGGAATTGGCAAAATAAGGATCCAGTTATACGTTTATTTATTTAGCATTTTTGTCAATATTCCTCTTGCGATATTCCTGGGAAGATTCTTTGGCGTAGCCGGGGTAACATTGTCAAATGTGGTGATATTCATTATAATGGGTTTCATCTTATTTATACAAAGCCGTAAAGTATTAAATAATTCTGCTGTTGGAATATGGAACAAATAATTAACTCGAGTAAAAATTGAATTTCTTACGAAATGCGAATTAGAAAAAAGATAAAAAACGTTTTCAGAGCGTTCGGGGTCGACGTAAAGAAATACGCACCTGAAAGTAGGACCGGAACCTTGTTTCTTAAGATGTTGCAGGAACATAACATTAGTTTATTCTTTGACATTGGAGCTAATGAAGGACAATTTGGGCAATCCCTTAGAGAAACGGGATACAAGGGACGCATAGTGTCATTCGAACCGCTGTCGGCTGCCTATCAGAAATTAATTGCCAATAGCAAAACGGATGATCTTTGGCAGGTTGCTCCTCAAACTGCTGTTGGCGATGAAGACGGTGAAATCGCCATAAACATTGCATACAATTCAGAAAGCAGTTCTATTCTTAACATTCTTGAATCTCATACCAACGCGGCGGAAGAGTCCCGTTATATTGCATCGGAGAAAGTGCCCTTAAGTAAGCTGGATAGCGTTTGTCCGAAATATATCGACAATGATTCGGTGGTTTTCCTTAAAATTGATACACAGGGCTACGAAGACCGAATTCTGAAAGGGGCGCCCCAACTCATCAAAAAGACGGCAGGAATACAATTGGAATTATCACTCATTCCCCTGTATGAAAATCAGAAGTTGTTTGACGAGATGATACCTGTTCTTAAAAATATGGGTTTCGAACTGTGGTCGATAGAGCCAGTATTTCATGATCTCAAAACGGGAAGAGTGTTGCAGGTTGATGCTACTTTTTTTCGATCGTGAGCTTGCACCGAATGGGCGGATACATTGAAAAGAACGTTTTAAGGAATTCAGTTGAAGAATAAAATAACAGTCATTATTGTTTGCTATAATTCGGTTTCATCAATTGAAGCCACGTTGCTCAACGTTATTAACTACCAGGTGCAGCGCATAGTGATAGATGGAGGCTCTACAGACGGTACACTCGATATTGTGAAAAAATACAGATCGTACCTGAGTTATTGGGTAAGTGAACCGGATAAGGGCATCTATGATGCCATGAATAAAGGGTGGGAAAGGGCGGACATCGATAGCTATATTTTATATTTAGGCAGCGGCGATTTGCTAATAAAGCTTCCGGAAGTGTCGAAACCTTTGAACTATGATATTATTGCAGGAAATGTTCAAATCGGAAAAAAATTCCTGTTTCAACCAAAAGTTGACATGCGTCTTAAACTCGGCAATACGTTACATCATCAGGCTTTGCTAATAAAAAAAGATATTCATCCCGCGCCTCCGTTCAATATAAAATTTAAAACATACGCCGATTTTGATTTCAATCAGCGATTGTATAAAGCAGGGCACAAAATTTCTATTGATCCGCAATTTGAAAGTTACGCATTAGAAGGTGGGTTAAGTGCTCATTTTGATAGTAAGCAATCATTGGCGGTTGTAAAAAGTAACTATGGATGGTTTTATGTGGCACTTGCCAAGATATACTATTACATGAGGCATGAGATATAACACCGGAATAGTTGCTGTAATTGTCTTGTACAAAACAAAGCTCGGGCAATCGAAATCATTTTTATCGTTGTCGAGTTCATTGATGCGGTCAAATATTGTGCTTGATCTGGTAGTCTATGATAACAGCCCTGGTTACAACGCCGACGAAGTGTTTGACGGATACCCTAATTGGATTATCACATATTGTCCCGATGAAGAAAATAGCGGGGTAAGCAAAGCTTACAATACGGCTGCAAAAATTGCAAGGGAAAAAGACAAAGAGTGGCTCCTTCTACTAGATCAGGATACTAGCTTTACAGATCATGCTATTTCGGTATATTTGGATGCCTTCAAAAAATATCCTGAAGACATATTATTTGCACCGATAATGCTGGAAAATAACGGTAAAATACTTTCTCCATGTTACTTCCGGTTTATGAGAGGGTTTTCGTCAAGTCATGTCAAAACGGGTGTAAATAGCTTGAGCGCGTTTTCAGTTATAAATTGCGCAATGTGCATCGCTATAGATGCGTTCGAAAAAAATAATGGCTATAATGAACAGATCAAACTCGATTTCGCTGACCATGATTTTATTAGGCGATTTAAAGAGTCTAACGGAGATAGATTTGTTGTAGTTGATCTTAAAGTTGCGCATCAGTTGTCTAGTGAAACCAGGAATAGCATGGGTAGCGACATTGTAAGATTTGATTACTATCTGGACGGCGCAAAGCACATGTCAGCGACAATGGCAGAAAAATTCTTGTTGATGGTTAACGCTTTCCTAAGAGCTGTTAAATTGTCCCTAATCCATCGGAACGTTGCGTTTTTGGCAAAATGGTTTAAATGGATTTGATAAAATGAACGAGAAGATAATCGGTAATGCTGACGTAAATCCCTTTTTTACTTATATCGTAGGATTTACATTAGCTCTGCTCATGTATCAACTGGATTGGTCATACCTGTTCCCTTCTCTTACTCTTTCTTTAGTGTTCTTTTTAATAATAACTTTCGTTATTAGTGGTTTCATAGGGCTTTATGTGCAGCGAAAAGGCGTATTGAAAAACTATGAGTATATCAATAAGTTGAATGTAAACTGGATTGTACTGGGGATCACTATTGGTTATATATTAAATTTTATTTATGCCGGGCAAATTCCGCTTTTTTCTATCACAAACAACGTTGATATCGATTATCAGGAATTCGGTATTCCTACATTCTATGTCATACTAGCAACTTTTACTAGTTTCTTTACAGTTTACCTGTTTAAATGCTATGTCGTCGAAAAGAAAAAAAAGTACCTTTTTCTTTGTTTATATCTGCTTGTATTCCCGATCTTAATTTTCACACGTGGCACTGTACTGTTGGATATATCAAGTATTTTTTTTGTTTACCTTTTTTCCTACAAAAAGAATAAGATCAAAATATATCTCTGGATAGTAGCGATAATTCTGGTAGTTTTAATTGGATTCGGCATGCTTGGCAACATCAGGACAAGTAATCAAATCGATAAAGGTCAAACGCAGGAATTGAGCGAAATTATGCTCAATTTGGCTGAAGCTAAACCCAGTTTCGTAAACTCGGCGGTGCCGAAGGCTTATTTTTGGTCATACTTGTATATATCGTCGCCATTGGCGAACCTTCAAATCAACGTTAACGAACAAAAACCGGTTTACAGCCTTCCAACCGCATTACAATATGCCAATAGTGAGTTAAACTTTGATTTTATTTCTAAAAGAGTATCCACTGTTTTCAATGTACGGAAACCTGATAATACGCTAATAGCGCCGTTTTTGACCGTTGGTACCGTCTATTCAACATCATATACCTACTTGGGCTGGTGGGGCATGTCAATCACTTTTTTATTTTTGATGAGTATTTCCTTTTGCTACCTTATCGTTATAAAGCCCCAAAACCCGTATTTTTCTACAGCCCTGGCAATGCTAAATACACTTTTATTGTTTTGCATTTTCGACAATATGATGAGTTTTAGCGGAATGAGTTTTCAATTAGTGTACCCGATTTTGCTTTCCTTAAAGTTTAAAAAAAACAAGGCTATATGATGCGTCCCAATTGCTCTGTTTGCATGGCGACATTTAACGGAGAAAAATATATACATAACCAGTTAAAATCCATCCTCGATCAGTTGCAGGCCTTCGATGAAGTAATAATAAGTGATGATGGATCCACAGATGATACGATCGGGATCATTAAATCATTCTCTGATGTCCGGATAAAGATATTTTTTAATGAGAATAAAAAAGGCCCTGTTGGCAATTTTGAAAATGCCATTTTGCAAGCCAGTGGCGACTATATTTTCCTGGCGGACCAGGACGATGTTTGGTTTGATGGGAAAATTGATAAACATCTGCTCCTCCACAAAAGTTACGATTTGGTAGTATCCGATGCCGTAGTGGTCAATGAAGACCAAGAGATATTGTTCGACTCCTTTTTTAAGGCGCGCGGTTCTAAAGCCGGATTGTTCAAAAATTTGGTTAGAAATTCTTTTTTGGGCTGTTGTATGTCATTTAACAGAGAAATTGCCAATTATTCGCTTCCGTTTCCGTCGGGTATTCATATGCACGACTGGTGGATTGGGTTAGTTGCTGAATTAAAGGGCCGTGTGATTTTTTGTGATGATAAATTAATGAGTTACGTGAGACACGACAACAATGCTTCGCCTACATTGGGTAACAGTGGATATTCGGCCTTGAAAAGAATGAAAAACAGGCTGACGTTGGCTTTTTGTTTATCATCGATTATTATAAGGAAATGAAAAGCATTATAGGGCAATTAAAAATCGGTCTCCTGATACCCACGCTCAACGCCGGTGAGAAATGGAAAGAAACTCTGCGGACAATTTCCGATCAAAACATTGAAGTCCATAAGAAAATAATTATCGATTCAGGTTCCACTGACGATACGGTAACGTGCGCCATATCCCACGGATTTGAAGTGCATCGAATAAACAAAAATGAATTCGGCCATGGGAAAACGCGGCAGCAACTGGTTGATTTAGCTGGCAACGCTGACATCTGCATTTTTCTAACCCAGGATGCTATTTTAGCCTCCGCCGATAGCCTGAAGAATTTGGTCAGCGTGTTTACGGATCCACAAGTTGGCCTGGCGTACGGCAGGCAGTTGCCGCATAAGGGAGCGAAAGCGCTCGAAACGCATGCAAGGTTATACAACTACCCCGCCGAATCGTCAATACATAGCATGGCCGACAGCGAGCGTTTGGGCTTCAAGATATTCTTTTGCTCCAATTCGTTCGCGGCGTACCGCACAACCGCATTATCGGCAATTGGGGGATTTTCGGCTGATTCGATTATGGGTGAAGACGCTATTGCTGCTGCAAAAATGCTTATTTGCGGATATAAAAAAGCATATGTGGCCGACGCTACGGCATACCACTCTCATAGCTATACGCTCGCTGACGAGTTTAAAAGATATTTTGATACACGGGTATTCCACGAACAAAATAAGTGGCTTATTGAACGGTTCGGGAAACCTACAGGAGAGGGATTTAAATTTATTAAATCTGAGATATATTACACCGTAAAGAATAGTTTGCAGTCGCTGGCAAAAAGTTTTGTATCAATAGCGGCAAAATGGACCGGATATAAAATGGGTAAATATTATAGGAAAATGCCTGTATTTTTTTTGCGAAAATTTTCAATGCATAACTATTATTGGGTAGCTCGGAAAAAAAGCTAAGCGGATGAACAATTTTCTGGTATAAAAGCTTGCTGATCACCTAAAAAATTAGTAGCATTGTGCCATATTAAGATTAATGAGGGGGATCGATTGGTTGATTAAATATTAACCGCCTTGTCAAAATAATTTATATGCCTTATCAAAATTTATTCTATAAGCTATCGTCTTTAAAATTTTCTACGTCAGGATTAATATCATTGATTGTCAAAAAATCAAAATTATTGACTTCCCATGTATCACACTAATGATTCTATGCGTATGGTCAAAATAATCTAGCTTGAGAAATTTCTGTTGTGTAAGGAAATATTTGCACAAGTTAAAACTTTTACCTTTGTCTTAAATTATATAATCAAGAGTTATGTCAATTTTGTACTTCAGCCGATTAAAGAAATTTAGTTTCCTTTTTGATTTGCTTCTATTGAACATAGCGTTGTTGATAGCTCACTATTTTATTTTCGGAACCGAGCATCCAAACGAATCGTCAAAATTTTTCGTATTGATTGCCAACACATCATGGATGTTAATCGCATCGCTGAATAAAAACTATAAAATATTTCAGCCTCTGAATGTTAATGATGTAATTGATAGGCTCATTACGACATTTATCTATCAGGCCCTCCTGCTTTTTGGCATGATATACTTTTTTAAAATCCTCAATGTCTCCAGAGGATTTGTTATGATCACGTTTGGCGGTTTTTTTCTGGCTGTAATACTGCAGCGGATTTTGATGGCTTACTTTGTGCGGAGCTCCAATATCCAGGCCTACCTGGAAAAGAGAATCGTAGTATGGGGTAACAACGACATAGCTGATGGGTTATTGCAGTTTTTTAATGACAACCCAGAACTAGGCTACAAATATTATGAATTTATCGACGGTAGCGAGCGGGCTCACTTTGCAGAAATTATAGGAGCGCCAAAAAATAAACCGGATGAAATATTTGTATGCTTTAAAGAAATGAGCATCCAAACGCTGGATGAGATTATTCTTCTTTGCAGAGCTGAAAACATTAACCCCCACGTTGTTTTTGATGTTATCGCCCGGAAGGATGGAAAGAAGAATAATTATAATTCATTGCCAATTCTGCATTTAAATAACGAAAGTGGGACGAGTAGAAAGATCAAAGCCCTCAAGCGCCTGTTCGATATTTCATTTTCCCTAAGTGCTATGTTAATCGGGGCGCCCGTGTTTTGCTTAGTTTACCTTATTACTAAATTCAGTTCCCGGGGTGGAGCATTTTACAAACAAGAACGGATCGGGAAAGACGAAAAGCCGTTTTATATCTATAAGTTCAGAAGCATGTACATCGATGCAGAGAAATTTGGGCCACAGCTTTCCAAAAACAATGACCCCCGTATAACCAAATGGGGTAGAGTGATCAGGAAGACCCGATTGGATGAGCTTCCCCAATTCTGGAATGTTTTAAAAGGGGATATGTCTGTTGTTGGCTACCGTCCGGAAAGAAGACATTATATTGATCAAATCTCAGAGCATATACCCGAATATAAGAAAATGCTCACTCATAAACCTGGAATCACATCATTGGGGCAGGTACATTATGGCTATGCAGAAAGTGTTGATCAGATGTGTGAGCGGCTGAAATACGATTTGCTTTACTTTCGAAATATTACCCTGGACTCAGACTTAAGTATAATTTTTAAAACCGTCAAAGTAATGGTTCTCGCCACCGGGAAATAAATGGCGTAAGGAAAATCCCTCAAATGAATCAGCCAATGTATTGCCCGAAATGCAGGAAATATTCCGTTGAAAGGATTAGGCGAAGCGCTATTGTCAAGAAATTATTTTTTTGGCTGCCATTGAAGCGTTACCGTTGCCTGAATTGTCTTACGAGTTTTTACCTTTTTGAATGAGGCAAATAAGGTATGAAAAAACAGTAATCAATACTCAAGACCGATGTTATTATCGTATGCTCGGGTAGATTTTAAATGGAAGTTTAAATGATTTTATAGTAATGAAAAATAGCAACCTCCTAAACCAAACCCCCGAACGACTATATAGTGAATATTCCAACGGCCAATTCATTCAAAACTTCATGCGGCATTTCTAGTCAATTTGTAAACAACGGAAAACACTTGTGTCTTTCAGTGGAAAGTTTTTCGACCACGTCCTTATGATGGTTTTCAAATAATTGTTTACGATCAAAAGATATGTAAACATCGAGGCTTTTACCGACGGCAATGTAAAACACACTAGATAAAACCTTTATTAAATTCTAATTCAAATGAACTCCAAAACCAGCTTGATCCTTAAATCACGACCGCAAGCTTACTGCAGCTCATCTCGGCAATTATATTTGCTCAATGTTCAGCAATCCAATGATAGCGCTAATAAAAATTTTACAAATTTCAGATCTCCGGCTTCTTCATTTTCGGCGCCGAAGCGATTGAAATCAAAAACACAATGCCTTGACTTAAAATAATAGATGGGATTTAGCATGAGTTTTTTGACCCTTTACCGGTTCAGCACGTTGCCCGTCGCAGGTAATCCGCACATAAACCGGAACTTTTTCTTCTTTTGAATTTGCTCTCTTTTTCAGATAAAAGAGAATAGCCACATTTTTGATCATAAAAAGCTGTTAAAAAGTTAAACAAAATTACCTTCACAGCATAATTTGAACAAGATGTTCTTTCGTTGAACATGTTGTTAATCAATTAGTTGCAAGAATTCTGGTGAGCACCTATCCGAAAAATAAGTGCTCACCAAAATCATCGTTCAATAGTGAGCAAATGAAACCAAAATGCAACAAAAAACCCCTCAAACGTAGCGTTTGAAGGGTTTTAGCGGTGTTTGATACCGCTTTCGTGGAGCCGGAGGGATTCGAACCCTCGTCCAAACATGGTATAAGGTAAGCTTTCTACATGCTTAGCTCTGTTAGGTTTTCGGGAAGGGGAAGGTCAGTAGCTCACCTATACCTTCTTCCTTAGGTGCTTTATCTCGTTCTGTTATCGCACCTTTACAGAACCAGTTTCATTTTTCGATGCCCCATTTGCCGGTTCAATGAAACGGAACACCGGCGGGACAAAGGCTATGCTAATTCTAAATTAGGCAGCCAGGGCGTAGTTATTTTCGCCATTTGTAAGTTTGAGCGTTCAGATTAAAGCGCTAATTCACACAACGCGCTGCATGCTTACCTACTTATCTCCATCCTGTCAATTCCGGTCGACCCCATTTTTTGAGTTGGCAGTTTACAGTTGCCAGTTTGCAGTTACGCAGGACTACAAATATACGTTTTTTAGGCTGTTTAGTTAGTGCCAACTGCAAACTTTGAACTGCCAACTGCCCTGCCAGGATAAATCTTCAGTGCCTCGTCCAAACAAATCATGGCTTTCTCCAGGTCGTCATTATTTAAAACATAAGCAAGGCGTACTTCGTTTTCACCGGCGCCTTTGGTGCTGTAAAAACCTGTGGCGGGAGCCATCATTACCGTTTGATTTTCGTGGCTGAATTTTTCTAAAATCCACTGGCAGAATTTGTCAGCATTATCGATAGGCAGTTGTGCCACCACGTAGAATGCACCACCCGGATTAGGGCAAAATACGCCATCCATTTTGTTGAGGGCGCTTACAAGCGTATCGCGGCGATGGGTATATTCTTTATTCACGGCTTCAAAATAACTGTCTGGTGTATCAACTGCTGCAGCGCCTGCAATCTGTTCCACCATGCCAGGACTTAACCTTGCCTGGGCAAATTTCAATCCTGTGTTCCAGATATCCTTGTTCTTGGTAATCAGGCAGCCCAAACGCGCACCGCATGCGCTGTAACGCTTGCTTACTGTATCCATCACCACTACATTTTGTTCTAATCCATCCAAATGCATCGGCGAAGTAAAGATGCGGCCATCATAGCAAAACTCGCGATAGGCCTCGTCCGAAAAGAGATAGAGATCATGCTTAAGCACCAATTCCCTTAACGCCTCCAGTTCCTCCCTCGAATAAAGATAGCCTGTTGGATTATTAGGGCTGCAAATAAATATTGCTTTAGTCTTCGGCGTTATCAGTTTTTCAAATTCGCTGATAGGCGGGAGGGCAAAACCATTTTCTATGTAGGACAATATCGGTTTCACCACGATATCGCTCTGACAAGCAAAGCCATTGTAGTTGGCATAGAAAGGTTCGGGGATGATCACTTCATCACCCGGATCGAGGCAAGACATCATGGCGATAGTGATCGCTTCCGACCCGCCTGTAGTAACCAAAATATTTTCGGGTGTGATGCCGTAGCCCAGCTTATTGTAATATTCCATCAGTTTTTTTCGGTAAGCTAATGTACCCTCCGATGCTGTATACGCCCATACTTTGAAGTCGATGTTTTTGATCGCGTTCAGCATACCTTCAGGGGTCTCAATATCGGGCTGACCAATGTTAAGATGGTACACTTTTTTTCCGTCGGCCTTAGCTTGATCAGCATATGGAGTTAACTTACGAATAGGAGAGGCCGGCATATGCAGCCCCTTTTTTGAAATTTTTGGCATGTGCAAAATTAGGAAAAAGATATGGAGAAGTTTGTCAAAAAACCGTCTCTTCTTAATTACTTGCCGAAGCTAATTCCCTAGTATCTAAGTAGATTAAGTATATTTAATCGCATTTGCCATTACCTCAATTCAACAAAAAAGGCACCCGATCGGATGCCTTAATATCTTGAGTTTGGTGAGTTGAAACTTAATTCGTTCCCGAACTGCCGGCGGGTTTTGAAGCGACGACTTCACCTACGATATTCAAATATTTTTCCGGTGTTTTTGCGTTTGATTTTACAACGATGGTTTTGTTAAAAGGCATCACTGCAGCAGCGTTGTAAGTGATTTTGATAACACCTTTTTCGCCGCTTTTTACAGGGGTCTTAGTGTAATCAGCTATAGTACAGCCACATGTAGGGCGAACCTCAGAAAGGATCAAAGGCTCTTTGCCGATATTAGTGAATTCGAAAATGGTAGTAACCGGAATGCCCTGTGGAATTTTACCGAAGTCGTGCTTTTCCTCGTTGAATTTGAATTCAGCTTTTTCGTTATCTTGCGCCGTCGCGGTGAATGCGAAGCCAATCATAACCGCGCAAATTAATAATAGTCTTTTCATATGAAATATTGATTCTCACAAATATAAAAGGTTTAACGCAAAATAAAAACTATTCGGCAAACCGACTGTTTTGTGTGTTAACCATGACAAATACAAAATAGAATTTTATAATTTTGCCACGATAACAAAATTAAATATGCCTGTAACAGCCGTTAACGTTACCAGCAAGTTCAATACTGCTGAACTTAGTTTCGAGGATTTTCAGAAGATAGTTATTAACGACTATCGCATCGGTTACGAGAGCCGCCAGGCCAGTTTGCTTGGCCGCCGTGAAGTACTGACCGGTAAGGCGAAATTCGGGATCTTTGGCGACGGTAAAGAGGTGGCGCAACTGGCTATGGCTAAGGCATTTCGCCCGGGAGACTGGCGCGCAGGGTACTACCGCGACCAGACCTTCATGTTCGCAACCGGCATGAGCAACCTTAAAGAATTCTTTGCTCAACTATACGCTCTACCTGATATTGAAAAAGATCCGGCGTCAGCAGGCAGGCAGATGAACTGCCATTTTGCGACCCGTTTTGTTCACGCCGATGGCACCTGGACCAACCAGGCCGAAACGCTGAACTGTGCGGCCGACATCTCGACCACCGGCGGCCACATGCCGCGCCTGCTTGGGTTAGCGTATGCCTCCAAGTTGTATCGCGATAATAAGGAACTGGATGATCAAAAGCAGTTCTCAACCGGCGGCAACGAAGTTGCATTTGGTACGATAGGTAATGGCGCCACATCCGAGGGGCTTTTCTTCGAAGCATTTAACGCCGCAGGCGTATTGCAGGTACCGATGGCCATCTCTATTTGGGATGATGCCTACGCCATTTCTGTACCGGCTAAATTGCAAACTACAAAAGAAGATATTTCCGAAATTCTGAAAGGCTTCCAGCGCGAAGACGGAACCAACGGCTATGAAATATTTAAGGTACGAGGCTGGGATTATGTAGCCCTTTGCGAAACTTATGAACGGGCCGTTGAACTGTGCCGTGCAGAACACGTACCGGTATTGATCCACGTTACCGAAATGACTCAGCCACAGGGGCATTCTACCTCTGGTTCGCATGAACGCTATAAATCAAAAGAACGGCTTGACTGGGAAAACGAGCACGATTGCTTGCTCCAGATGCGCAAATGGATGATCGAATCCGCGATTTCGACGGATGAGGAATTGGATGCGCTGGAGGCCACGGCCAAAAAATATGTTCGTGAGTGTCAGAAAGAGGCATGGAACGGGTTGTTGTCAGAGATTACGGTAGAGCTTAACCAGGTTGCCGGCTTAATAGATGAACTGGCTAACGAAAGCGAATCAGCAGATGCTTTGAAAGTAGCGGTTACTGAGCTAAAGGCTTGCATTGACCCGGGTAGGAGAGATGTTATTGCTGCCGGACGTAAGGCCTTACGATTGACTGTAAAAGAAAGACTTTATGGACGCCAGGCGCTGATCAACTGGCTGAAACTGGAAGAAGAAAAGAACGGCGAACGTTTTAACTCAAAATTGTTCACCGGAACGATGCAATCGCCGCTAAATGTTCCGGCGGTGCATGCGCAATATGAACCTGATGCGAAAATGCTCGACGGCCGGGAAGTACTGAATGCCTGCTTTGACGCCAATTTTGAACGCGACAAAACCATAGTGGCGTTTGGTGAAGATGTAGGCGCCATAGGCGACGTAAACCAGGGCTTTGCCGGGCTGCAGAATAAATATTCTGATCTGCGTATATCCGACACCGGTATCCGCGAAGCTACCATCGTAGGTCAAGGTATGGGCCTCGCGATGAGAGGACTGAGACCAATAGCCGAAATACAATACCTGGATTACCTATTATATGCTATTACTGTGTTAAGCGATGACCTCGCCAGCCTAAGCTACCGTACTCGTGGCGGACAAAAGGCGCCGGTAATAGTGCGTACGCGTGGGCATAGGCTTGAAGGGATATGGCATTCAGGATCACCGCTGGGTACGATACTGAACTCGATGAGGGGCATGCATATCTGCGTTCCACGTAACATGACCCAAGCCGCCGGCATGTATAATACGCTGCTGCGTGGGGATGAACCCGCATTGGTGATCGAATCGCTCAACGGCTATCGTTTGAAAGAAAAACTGCCAGCTAACGTTGGAGAATTCACAGTTCCTCTTGGTCATGCAGAGATATTGAAGGAGGGAAGCGATGTTACCGTGGTGTCTTATGGATCTACTTTACGAATCGTACAGGAAGCTGCTGAAGAACTCGAAAAGATGGGCATCCATATCGAAATTATCGATCCGCAAACATTATATCCTTTTGATATTCAGCAAATTTGTGCCGATAGCTTAAAGAAAACCAATAAGTTGCTGGTGGTTGATGAGGATATGCCGGGTGGTGGTTCCGCCTATATCCTTCAAAAGATACTCGAGGAACAAAAGGGCTATTATTACCTGGATGCACAGCCTCGTACTTTGCCTGCCAAAGAGCATCGTCCACCATACGGTACCGATGGCGATTACTTCAGCAAACCGTCAGAGGATGATGTGATAGAGGCAGTGTATAGTATTATGCATGAGGCTAACCCGGGTAAGTTTCCGGAACTTTATTAACGAATGAGCGAGCGGTGAATGGTCAATAGTGAATTGTTGATTTTTCAATATGAGATCGCGTTGCTTTATCCCGTCGTTGCTTTCCGCAAAATGCTTTGCGCAATATCCATTTGAGAAACTCCTCGTAAGGAGGGTGTATTCTGTGGGGTATTCAATTGCTGTATAAAGGAACTTTCAAACCCATCAATAAAATTTCCAAAAAAGGATTGAATAAGCTTTCGCTAAAATTACCTGAATTTTACACCAGCAATTGAAATCCGGTTTAACTTATTCCTAATTTCGCGGCTTCTAAAAAAGCAGTTCGCTCTATGGACAACATTTTCGCAACCATCTCCAATATTATTAAAAGTCGCCGCAGTATTAAACCGGTCATGATGAATGGCAAAAAGGTGCCGGATTACCAGGTACAATCTTTGTTGGAATTGGCCGATTGGGCGCCAACCCACGCCTACACGGAGCCATGGCGTTTCAGAGTATATTCTAATCCAGCTGATTTTTGCAATCAGCACGCCGAACTGTATAAGCAAAATACTGAACCGGCCAATTTTGTAGAGGCGGTTTATAATAATCTGTTCCACCAGGGTGATATGGCTTCGCACGTAATCATCACAACTATGCAGCGTAGCGAGCTTGGCAAAATACCAGTAAGCGAAGAGATGGAGGCGGTGGCATGCGCTATCCAAAATATATTGCTTTCTGCAACAGCCCTGGGAATTGCTTCATTCTGGAGCACTGGCGGCATGGCGCTAAAACCAGCCATGAAAGATTTTCTTCAACTCGGGACCGACGATCATGTAGTTGGCGTAGTTTATCTTGGCTATGTGGATGAGGCACCTGCCGGCAAGAGAACCATTCCGCTCGAAAAAAAGATCACCTGGCTATAATAAATGGCCTAACCTGTACGTCTTTGTTTGCGTATAAGATCAAGAAAGACAGCTCGAATTTAATTTTATTGTAAATTAATTAACAAAAAGTTAATTAATCGATCGATAAATATTTTGATTTATGGGTAATTTGTTTACTTTTGTTAATAACAATTGTTAACATCCTGGTCCCCTAGAGCTTGTCCCCTAATTAATTGATTAAACGTAAAGCAAAGAGACGGAAAGATGAAGAGAAATTTCTTGTGGGTAACTTGTATCCTTTTATTGTTAACAATTACTTTTAGCAGCTGGAAAGCTGAATCTACTAAAAGAATCCATCACAAAGCACATACTGTAAAGCTTCACAAAGGAGCTTCTTCAAAAGAGCTTTTTTCAGACTATATCGAAGATATTTATAATACCGCAGAACTACACGCGGCGGGGCTAGATTATTCAGTGTTTCAAAAAGCGGTTGTCGGTTATTTCAACCTGAAAGCAGCGAGTATGGTACCGCAAACAAGTTCGGTGATCACCATTGTCGACCTGGCAAAATCAAGCATGACCAAGCGCATGTGGATCGTTGACCTGATGGACAAAAATCTTCTGCTGCACACCCTTGCGGCTCACGGCAGCGGCAGCGGCGGCGATGTGCCAACCTATTTTTCTAACTCTACTGATTCGCATGCCAGCAGCCTTGGTTTTTATGTGACCAATGGCGTTTATTACGGAAAGCATGGCCAGTCGCTGAAATTAGATGGCGTAGATGCGGGATTTAACGATAATGCCCGTTCACGCGGTATTGTGGTTCATGGTGCGCCCTATGTTTCGCAGGGCTCTATTGATCAGCTTGGCCGCCTTGGCCGCAGTGAAGGCTGCCCGGCAGTACCTGGCAAAATGATCAAAAAGGTAATCAATACTATTAAAGGTAAAACCGTGCTGTTCATTAACGGCAACGATTATACTTACACCTCGAAATACCTTGATCAGGACGCTGCAGCTAACTACGTTTACCCGGTAAGCCAGGGCAGCCAGACGGTTAACGCAAGTCTTTAATTTTCTGCAGGGAGAAACTTTTTCATGTAGTCGTACAATACGATGTCGAGGCCATATACATCGCCTCTGAATTGTAATTGTCCGTCTGCATCTACCCAGCAAGTATTGTAAGTAATATATACCGGTACACGTGGGCGTAGACTGATGTCTTCAGATTCCGGGTCATCTTCCTGCATATCTTTAGAGATCAGATTATATTTTACAGTATCGCGGAAAAGGGTGTGGGCCAGGTCAAGCGGTTTTTCCAGTCGAACGCAGCCGTGGCTCACAGCCCGTACCCTGTAAGAAAATGCTTCCTTGGCTGGTGTATCGTGCAGGTAAACATTGCTTTTATTTTCGAACAGGAATTTGATCTTGCCTAATGAATTGTCTTCTCCGGGCTGTTGCTTGAACTCGTAAGGACAATTCTCTTTGGTTACTTTCGACCAATCGATTGTTTCAGGATCCTCAATTTGTTTACCAGTCCGCTCATCATAAACGTTGATGTTCTTGTTCGACAAGTAATAAGGGTCTTTAGCCTCTTCTACAATAATTTCCTTAGTAGCAATGCTATGTGGTATGTTCCATATCGGGTTCACTTGTACGCTGTGGATCACGCTGTTTAACAGAGGCGTTTCATGCGGGAATGGATTGTCCACCTTGCAAGTATCGTTGTAATTCTCGAGCGAATTGAGGTATTTTTTATTGCGTCCCTCGCCAACACAAACCTTCATGCCCAATACCGATTTGCCGCTGTCGATCACGTCCAGGTGGAAGTCGGCAATATTCACATACACATAGCGATTTTCGGTCGGCTTGTTTTTCCAGCGAAGGCGCTCCATATTAACCAGCAATATGCGCCTGGTTTCTTCTTTCGATAATTTGGGTGCCGTATATCCATCTAAATAGGCCTTCTGTAAAGCAAGATATGCCGGAGCCTTCGGCTGAATACTGTCCAGATAAGCATTCATGTCTTCTACATTGAAGACCCGTTCCATGGACGCGCTATCAGGCCTTTGAGTTTTAATATAATATCGTGCATATATCCTGCGTGGAGGCACCAGGCCAAATTGCAAATCGCTCGAGTAATTGATCAGCGAATTAGCCACCAGCATTTCCAGTTTAGCCATATCATGATAAGCCTCCTCCTTGGTTTGGATGCCTTTGCTGGTTGTGAATTTTTCGGCCAGCGCCTTAATTTCATCTGGCTGAAATATTTTAGGATTTAAGCCATGTTCGCCGGCCTTATTGAACCATCGGAGCATGGTGTTTATATCCCCGTCAAACAGGTGATAGAGCACAAATGTTGGCTCGTAGTCATTATCACTGTAATATTTGGTGATAAAATCGGGGTTGTTCAGATAATCCCGGTTGGCTTTGAGTGTTTTTTTGAAAACGACGGTGAATTCGTCCTGATCGACATTCTTAAATACCGGGTTATGTGTACGTTTGAATAGGATTTGCCCCATTTCCGAGCGTTTCTTTTTACATCCCTGCGCTATAATTAACAGGGAGATAAACAGAAATAGGAAAATTGATGGGCTGAATCGTCTTCGGTAAAGGGAAATATTCATATAATTATTCGTCAATATACTACTTTGACGCAATCTTTGTACCAGTTAATATAAATTTAATTTGTAATAAATTAGCTAAACAAAGCGTCGTAAGGCGGCGCGAAAATACATAAGCATTTTGGAAACAGAGAAAAAAAGAGAGGTTTGGCTGCGTGGTCCTGTTGAAGGCATTCCGCCTTTGCTGCAGCCCCTGGCACACACGTTATTACAAGCAAGGGAAGAAATTAATGCCATGATGGTTGGCTTCCCCGAGATATTTCTATGGGTCAAACCAGCAGAAAGAGCGTGCCCCGCATTTCACCTGCAGCATCTGACAGGTATACTGGACAGGTTGTTTACTTATGCACGCGGCGAGGTGTTAAGCGCAGCCCAAATGGAATATCTTTCGTGTGAAGGAAATGAAATGGCTACTTCAACGGGCATGCAGGAAATGCTCGATACGTTCAGTAAACAGGTGGATAAGGCATTGGCGCAACTGAGCGCCACTGACGAAACTACTTTAACCGAGGTGAGAGGCGTAGGCCGCGCACAAGTGCCATCTACCGTTATCGGTTTGTTAACGCACGCTTGTGAGCATACCATGCGCCATACCGGGCAGCTTTTGGTTACAACGAGCGTATTGCGAAATTGAAATTTCGGAATTGCTACGAAGAATAGTTTAGCCCAGAATAGCCAGCACGTCCTTTAGATGTCTCGACTTATGAGTTGTGGGAGCGTCTGGATATGTGTCCTTTGGATCGAATAAAAATGTATCAATATCTAGACTCAACGCAGCTTTAATTTCCGAATCAGGATCATCGCCAATAACGAATAGCTCCTCAGGCTGGTAGCCATAACGAGCTATAATATCCTCCATCACATCTTTCTTAGTCTGCTTACTCAGGTCGGGATCTACAATGATGATCTCTTTGAAATCTCCTTTGATGCCGAGACGTTCAATTTTGCTGTTCTGGAGTTTAGGGAAGCCCGTGGTAACAAGAAACTTGTCTAACGGAATATCCTTCAGGTGATGATAATCCTCAAAAGGCTGCATCGGCAAATCGTAGGTCATATTGCGGAGCTCGTACAGCATTTGTTCGGCGATGGCCTCATCAAGCTCATATTTATCAACGATATACTGAAATGGCCTCCGGGTCATTTCTTCTTTGATCCTTTCTACCGTATCCGGGTGAAGGTTATTGATGGTAGCAGCATTTTGGTCCAGCACGCCAAAAAGTTGCACAAATAAGTTGTCAGCTATGGAATTTACCGGGTAAATAGTGTTGTCGAGATCGAAAATAATGGCTTTTTTCATCAGAATACAGTTTCTTCTATTGCTACGATGGTTTTTCTTTTAGCGATGGAATTGTATAGCAGCCTGAATCCAACAGCGGCTATAAGGCTAACAATACCAACCGAAAACCAAAGCGGGTTATAGCCCCAATGTGCTGCAATGACGCCGCCGGTTACCGGGCCAAATATTTGTGCTATCGACCAGGCAATGGTGTAAAGGGCCGCATATTCGCCCCGGTTGTTTTCGTTGGTTCGGCTTATCCAAAATGAGTTCATGAAAGGCATGGCCATAATCTCACCAATGGTTACGAATATAACTACAATGAAGGACGCATAATAAGCCGCCGGCAAAAAATTGAGCAACACAAAACCTGCTCCAACCAGAACCACGCCAATGCTGATATATTGAAGCGGATGGCGCTTGCCCTCAAGATTATGAATGATGATCATTTCGAAGCAGACAATAAGCAGGCCGTTTACGCCCATAAGCATGCCGATAAACTGCTCGCTAAAATGCCACTGTGTTTTATAGAACAGCGACTGCATGCTAAATAATTGGAAAAAGCAGCTTGCAAACAGAATCGCCAGGGCAATAAAAGTAAGGCAGATGCCATCCTTATATGCCGATTCGCGAACAGCATGCGCTACTTTCTTAACCGGGTTTCCAACCTTGGAATATGGGATCAGCTTCAAAAGCAGTAATGCCGCTAATATGTTGGTGCTACCGTCAACCCAAAACAGCAAATGATAATTGATGGCAGCCAGTGTTCCGCCCAATAGTCCGCCAAAGGCCCAGCCGAGATTTACAGCCAATCGGTTAAGCGAATAGGAGCGGGTCTTGTTCTCATCGTTGCTGTAGAAAGCAATCGCCGTCGAGTTTGCGGGCCTGAATGATTCGTTACAAAAGCTTTGTATAAAAGAAACAATACCCAACGACAGAAATGAGGTTTGCAAGCCCAGTAAAAAGAACAACAGTCCACCGACAAGCAACGCTCCGAACTGCATATAATAAAATCCGTACCTGTCAGTAATTCTTCCACCGGTAAAAGCCCCTGCTATTGAACCCGCGCCAAATATCCCCATGATGTAGCCCGCTTGCTCTACCGAAAAGTGAAGCTCCTTATTGCAGTAAATGGACATGAAAGGTATAACCATAGTGCCGCTACGGTTGATGAACATCACCAGGCACAGATACCAGCTATTTCGCGAAAGGCCACTGTATGCTTTTTTATATAATTGGATAGGAGCAGAAAGCATCTACCAAATTTAGCGAAAAGGAGAAAGCTTAAAGCAGAAAGCCTTTGCCGAGTTTTGTCATGTGACATTGCGCTTACAGAGAATTTCCCTCAAAGGGAATAAAAGCTTTCAGTTTTTAATGTTCGATTTGGGACTCAATTCATTCAATAGGTGATCAAAGTCCTTTGCCCCTATTTTACCGGTTTTGACATCATTTAATTCGTCGACAGCATTCTTTAACTTTTTCAGCAAAGGTTTTTGCGCGTCAACCTTTTTTACAGCGACACCCAATTCTTTCAACAGAAGGCGCACTGCTTTTTCCTTTTCTTCAGGTACCGTTATTTGCAAAACAGTCATTTTTATTTCCCTTTACACAAATATAATCAAAAGGGAGGTAACAAAGACTTTCGCCTTTAACCTTTCACCTCAAGAATAGCATTCCTATTCCTCAACCAATGATCAGCAATAACTAACGCGGCCATTGCCTCGACAATAACCACCGCACGGGGGACTACACAAGGATCATGACGACCCTTGCCAGAGATTTCTGCCTCGTTGCCATGACTGTCTATTGTTGGCTGAGCCTGCATAATCGTAGCAACAGGTTTAAATGCGACCTTGAACTCAATAGGCATACCATTGCTGATACCGCCCTGGATACCGCCCGAGAAATTGGTGCGGGTTTTAATATCGCCGGGAGTGCCGGGTATGAAAATATCATTATGCTCAGAACCATGCATCTCGCTTCCTTCGAAACCTGATCCGTATTCAAAGCCATGTACCGCATTGATACTCAGCATCGCTTTGCCAAGGTCGGCATGTAGTTTGTCGAACACCGGCTCGCCTAAACCAACAGGGCAGTTTTGAACGTAGCAGGTGATCTTACCGCCAACGGTATCGCCACTTTTGCGAACACCGTCGATATAAGTAATCATCTCTTCCGCAGTCGCCGGGTCGGCACAGCGGACAATGTTTTTTTCACGCTCTTCGATGAACTCCTCTGCACTTTTGATCTCCACATTGGGCGCATTGATCTTGCCTACACTACTTACGTGCGCGACAATTTCGATCCCCTGTGTCTTTAATAAAAGCTTAGCCAAAGCGCCGGCAGCCACACGCGCAGCAGTTTCACGAGCTGATGAACGGCCGCCGCCGCGGTGATCGCGGATGCCGTATTTGGTTAAATAGGTGTAATCGGCATGAGAGGGGCGGAATACATCCACATTGTGCGAATAATCTTTAGAGCGCTGATCCTCATTGGGAATGATCATCGCAATCGGTGTTCCGGTGGTTTGGCCTTCGAATACGCCCGAAAGTATTTGTACTGTATCGCTTTCTTTACGCTGCGTGGTGATCTTCGATTGACCCGGACGACGCTTGTCCAGTTCAGATTGAATGTATTCCAGGTCGACAGGTAATTGAGCCGGGCAGCCATCTATGATGACGCCAATTGCCTCACCATGTGATTCGCCGAAAGTGGTTATCCTGAATAATTGCCCGAATGTATTGCCTGCCATGTTTTTTTAGATTTGCAGATTTGCAGATGTGCAAATGTGCAGATTAATGTTTTTATTAGTTAAGTGTGGAAGATGTCATCCTGAGCTTGTAGAAGGGTGGCAGGGAGGGCCTTTGCGCACCATGCTTCGACAAGCTTAGCATGACATCCGTTTTTATTTCGAATCTATCGTACTAAATCCTACTTTTTTGAGGTCTTCCCAAAACGCCGGGTACGATTTCTCTACCACCATATAGTCCTCAAACTCTACCTCCGGAACTACCAAAGCCAGCGGTGCAAAGGCCATGGCCATGCGGTGATCATCGTAGGTATTAATGTAGACTTTCTCCGGGATATGTTTTTCGCTGCAATCCAGTTTGTAAACCTGTCCTTTTTCGATCAGTTTTACACCGATTTTCGCTAACTCATTCTGCAAGGCTTTAACGCGATCGGTTTCTTTGATCTTCAGAGTTTCCAGGCCAGTAAACGTGGCTTCATGTCCCAAAGCGGCACAAACCACGATCACGGTTTGAGCCAGGTCCGGGCATGATTTCATATCGAATATCTTGCGCTCCAAAAGCTTTGGTTCTTTTTTCAGATGAACGCCACCATCTTTAAACTGCGAGGTGATCCCAAAATTCGCCATAATCTCTGTAATAACACTGTCGCCCTGCAAGCTGTAAGCAGTTAATCC
>Ga0068856_100000914_pt1 | contig 31577 bp, 23 predicted proteins | sample KBSCornC62_FD_66595 | JGI IMG/M metagenome (GOLD analysis project Ga0068856, IMG submission 66595) | Corn rhizosphere microbial communities from Kellogg Biological Station, Michigan, USA - KBS Corn C6-2 | ecosystem: Host-associated > Plants > Roots > Rhizosphere > Soil ... | reverse complement strand
TTTCAGGCATCGGCTGCCAGTCTCTCATGGACCTCGACGGGAGACAGTAACTTGGGGGGCAGCGGGACGTGGGATACGTCGAGCGCCCTATGGTGGAACGGCTCCAGCGCGCAGACCTGGGCCACGAATACGACCTCGGGAGACACGGCAGTATTCGCCGGCACGGCGGGCACGGTGACACTCGGGACGAATATTAACGCCTTGGGACTGCAGTTCACCACCACGGGATACACGATCACTCCGGGCAGCAACACTCTTACGCTGGGGGCAGGTGGCATTGACGCCAGTACGCTCAGCAGTGGAACGACGACGCTCGGAGATACAGCGATTTCAGGGATTCAGAGCTGGACGGTGGGAACGGGCGCGACCCTTTCCACGGGAACGATTTCGCGGACCGCGGGCAGCGGATCGACGCTCACGCTCTCGAATACAGGAACGTTCTCGACTTCGACGATCGATTCGTCGAACGGCATCATCGGCGGCTGGGCGGTGATCAAGACCGGAGCCTCGAGCTACGGGTTCGCGCACAGCGGCAGCAGCGGCACGAACAACATCACGGTAGCGGCCACCTCGGCGCTGGGCACGAGCTTCTCCGGCGACAACAGCACGGTGAATTGGATCAACTCGGATGGAAACACGACCATCACGGCGGCGACACAGGTCAACTCGTTTACCTCCGCCAACGATGTGACGCTCTCCGGATTGCTGACGGTCGGCAGTGGGGGAGTGATCCTGGGTAACAACGCGAGCAAGTGGTTCAAGAACGGAACGGGCGGCCAGCTCACGACGGGATTGGCCAGTGGCGAACTCTTCATCCACACGGCAAACGCCAGCTCCAACGACATGCGCGTATGGACGCCGATCGTGGATAACGGAGCGACACCCACGATTCTCGTGAAGGACGGCCCTGGCTACCTGGGACTACAGCCAAGCGCGGATAACAACGGCGCCAGCGCGAGCAATACCTACACGGGCGGTTCCATTCTTAATGGAGGTACTGTGTCCCTGAGTGGAGCGCAGCCATTGGGTACCGGATCCGTGCAGCTCAACGGGGCTGCCCTGACGACATTTTCCACTGGAAACAACGCGGCAAGCGCGACCGTCGCCAACAATATCGCCGTCTCGGGCAATACGGGCTTTACCGCCAATAGCGGTGGCAACCTGACGCTGAATGGAACGTTGACCGGCAGCGGGAATTTGACATTCGGAAACAACGGGGCCAACAGCTCGGTCTTCGTGGGCGTCATCAACTCACTCTCTAGCGGGAGCATGATTACCCTGGCGAACTCGACCAACTCGGTCCGCTTCTCGTCCGCAACCGCGGGTAACGCCAACATCGCATTTGTCTTCAACAACACGACTGCGAACAAGGAGACCCTGGATTTCACCACGGGGACGATTTCCTTCGGCGCGATGACGGGAGCGGGCCTCATCCAGGGAAACAACGCGACCGGCACCAAGACGATCTCCGAGGGTGGGTTGAACACGGACACCACCTTCTCGGGAGCCATCGGCGGCGGAGCTGGTACAATCGCGCTGACGAAGGTAGGTACGGGCACATTCACCCTCTCCGGGAACAACAGCTACGGCGGTCCCACGACAATCAATGCGGGTACGCTCGCATTGGGCGCATCTGAACGAATCTCGAATTTCAGCGCAATGGTGCTCGGAGGCGGGACTTTCGCGACGGGCGGTTTCTCGGAAACGCTCAACACGCTCACGCTTTCCAGCTCCTCGTCGATCGACTTTGGATCGGGAACGTCCGCACTTATCTTCGCGGACAGCAGCTCGATAGGCTGGACTGGAACGCTCACCCTGATGAATTTCGATGTCGGCACGGATTCCTTGAACTTCACATCCAGCACGGGACTGACGGGCACACAGCTCTCGGAGATTTCGCTGCCTGGCTATACGGCCAGCGGCCTCGATACGAACGGAAACGTGACATTCTCGGCGGTTCCCGAGCCGGGTGCCATGGCCCTGCTCGTGACTGGCATGGGGTGTGTGGTGCTGTTCGCGCGGCGAAAGCGCCACATTGCATAGAGAGGCAGGCGGATTTCAAATTTTTGAAATGCGCTGCGTCACCACTATGCGCTCCCTGTCCTCAGGCCCTGCGCTCAGTTTCCTCGACCAACCTTAGCCATATAAATTGCAAATTTAGCGCCCCCTCATGAATCAGATCTTTCTCCTGCAGGGCTGCTGAAGACGGGATTGCCAAGCCGGTAGTGGAATTTCCGCCACACGAGATGCTGCCAAACACCATGAATTGTTTAAGGGCGTTCTGGCAGAGACTTCGCAGTCAGCGGGGCTGGCTGGGCAGGGGATTCCCACTTTTAATCGGCGCTGCCATAGCTTCGGGCAGAGCTGATACAATTCCTTATCAGTCGGCACTTGATGCCGCCGCCGTGAACGAGGCGGATGTTTCTAACATTTCCACAAAGGGGCTTCTCGTCGGAAATGGCGAACTAAACGCAATCGTTTATTCCTCAGGCAACGATCTGCACCTGCGTGTCTCGAAAAACGACTGCTGGGACATGCGCATCAATACGGCAGGCGACGGATCGATGCCGACAGTGAATGCGAGCACCGGTGCATTTACCGGTAGTAACACGCCTAGCTGGAGCTATCCCTATCCCACTGCGTTACCCTGTACCGACATCACGCTCGGCGCCATAAACGGCCAGACGGGCTGGACGAGCGCGAACCTGGATCTGACCAAAGCGGCGGCGACCGTGGTGTCGAGCGCAGATACAACTACCGTACGCGTACTCTCGCAGAGCAACGTGATCCTTGTGAACTCGAGTCGAACGATCACGCTCAACGGAATCAGCGGGATCGTGAAAGATCACTCCGGTAGCTCGATCTCGAGCTGGGTGAGCGCGGCCGACTCGGGGGTGCAGGGCGGCTACTCCTATTTGCATCAGAACATCCCCGGTGATGCCGATGCGACTGGGATGGATATCTATATCGTAGTGGGTATGAGTGGGACGAAGCAGGCAATAGCCGTGGTCACCTCCCGCGACTCGGCCACTCCGCTCAATGACGCCGTGAATCTTGTGACGGCCACATTGAGCGATGCAAATGCCGTTGCGACCCACGAGGCTGCATGGCAGGCCTTCTGGGCGAAAAGCGGCGTTTCACTCGGCGACGTGACCTTGCAAAGTTGGTGGTACCGTATGGTCTATTTCTTCCGCTGCTTCTCGCGTGGTGGCGGGAATTCCGTAGGGCTGCAGGCGGCATTCGACTCACTCGGCGGGTGGCACGATTCGCTCAAACTCAACTACAATATCCAGCAGGCCTTCCTCGTAGCGGGGCCGATCAACCATCCGGAATTGATCGAGCCATTTACCGGCGCCATCACACGCAATCTAAACCGTGCAAAGTGGTTCGCGGCGACGAACTTCATTGGCAGCCAGGGCGCGTTCTTTCATAGCGACCTCTGGCCGTTCGAACCCGACCCGGCGAACTGCACGACGAAGAACCGGCACCAGCTTGCCTACATGCCGTGGGGATATTCCTGGGGTATGGACGGGCACTCGGCGGCGGTGCTGTGGGATTACTACAAATTCAACCCGAGCCCCACGACTCTCAATGCCATCTATCCTGTGCTCCAGCAGTTTGCGCTCTTCTATTGCTCGATGCTCGAGCAATGCGCGCTGACCAATGGTACGCGAAAAATCGGCCCAAGCTATTTCCCCGAGAATGGGAGCTACGGCCAATACAATGTCTGCTACGACATCTCCTTCATCAATTGCTGCCTCAAGGCTGCGCTTACTGCGGCGACTCTGGAGGGCGACACGGCGCTGGCAAGCCGAATCAGCGCGCGGCTGTCGGAGATGCCAACCTACTCGACCGTGAACGACTCGACGCCATCGGTGAATGGTACGGTAGTCGAGGAGTGGCTTGGCTCCGGCCTGCAGGGGGCGGACAACCACGGGACGTCGGCGCAGGCGATTTTCCCCGCCGGTCAAATCGGCATATTTTCGAGCCCCTCGGACCAGGCCTTGTACACCAGGACGATCCAGCACGTGGAGAACATCACGACTCACGCGAACTCGAACGTGACGCTCAACATCGCTCGAGCACGGCTCGGCCTTGGTGCGGCGGCAATCGCGAATGCGAAGATGTGCTTTGGCACCGGGTCCTCATACTCGCCGCAGCAGCCGAACGGCCTTTTTTACTGGAACGCCCATGGCTACTACATTTGCGAGCAGGCGTGCATCGCTCGTCTGGTAAGCGAGTTGCTGCTGCAGAGCGTGGGCGACGTGATTCGGATTTTCCCCGCATGGCCGTCGGGCTCGGACGGACACTTCAGTAAGCTGTTGGCGCAGGGCGGATTCGAGGTGTCGGCCGACCGCATCTCAAACGTTATCCAGAATCTGGCGATCCACTCGACACAAGGTGGGTCCGCGAGTCTGGCGGCGCCATGGACGGGATTCGGAGTGCGTGTTGTTGCGCAAAGTACGGGCGTGAACATTCCGACTACGGATTCGAACGGGATATGCACATTCGCTACCACAGCCGGTGAGACGTATCAGGTGTCGCCCGGTGCCGCTGCAGTCCCACCCTCGGCTCCGACTGGATTGACGGCATCGGCCGGTGACACACTGATATCGCTTTCATGGACATCCGGCACTGCCGCGACGAGTTACGTAATCCAGCGGTCGAGCGACGGCGTGAATTTCACAACGATTGGAACCGCGACCAGCACCAACTATGTCGATGACGGGCTCACCAATGGGACGACTTATTACTACGAGGTGAGTTCCGTAAACAACCTTGGGCAAAGTGGGGATTCGGCCGCGGTGAGCGTGTCGCCAACCAACCAGGGGAGTATCAGCATTAATTTCCAGGGAGGGAGTTCGAGCAATGGAACTCCATCGCTCATGGCCTCCTCGGAAATTGCCGGCTATTTTCCTGCCAGTAACTGGAACAATGCTGCCGGGCCTTCCGGGACGGCATCCTCGCTTGTGCAAAGCAACGGCATCGCTTCCTCGGCTTCCGTCACATGGGCCGCCAACAACGTCTGGAGCACCTCAATCACGGATACCGCCGGCAATTACCGGATGATGAAAGGCTATCTGGATACGACATCCAGCTCCACGACCACGGTCACCGTCTCCGGTCTGCCGGCTGCCCTCGCGAGCGGGAGCTACAGCATCTATGTCTATCGAGACGGGGACAACGGTGCGAATGCTCACTCGGGTAGCTATAAAATTGGCGCGGCGACAATCTCTGCGACAGACAGCGCAAATACCAATTTCACCGGAGCCTTTACCCAAGCCACAATTCCGCTGGCAACTATCTGGTATTCACTGGCCAGGCAGGGACATCCTTCACGCTCACGGCCCAGCCTATCCTGGCGCGTGCACCGATCAATGGCATCCAAATCGTCGGGCGGCTCGCGAGCTCTCCTCCGCAAGCGCCGACAGGCCTTGCAGCCGGAGCGACCACCAGCACGAGCGTGCGGCTCATATGGACGGACAACGCGACGGATGAGTCATCCTATCGTATCGAATATTCGCCATCGGGTGCGAACAACTGGACAATAGCCCCAGAGATTGCAGCCGGGTCCACCAGTTATCAAGTGACCGGCTTGGCTGCCGGGGAGGCTTACGACTTTCGTGTGCAGGCGATGAGCGGCGGCGGTATTTCGTCTGCGGCGACGACGACGTCGACTACCCTCACGCCCTACCAGCAATGGAAGGTGGACAACAATCTGCCGATGAACACGGCGGACTCGGTTACGCCCGACAGCGATGGCATCCCCATCCTGCTCAAATACGCAACCGGGATGGCGGTCGGCGCCCCGGGCGGATACCCGGTGGCCTCGAGCGCGCCGGGAGGAAGCCCGCTCACTCTCACGTTCCGGCGTTTGAGTCCGGCTCCGGTTACCTATGCCATCCAGGCGTCCACGGATATGTCCGCATGGACGACGATTGCCACTTTGACGAAAGGCTCGGATGTATGGAGTGGCTCTGCTGGAGTTCAGGAAACGGGGGCTGGGAGTTCGCGCAGTGCGACCGTGACCGACACCACCAGCATCCCTACAGCGAGCCGGCGGTTTCTGAGATTGCAGGTGGCGCCTTGACCCCGCGGGGCAGGGTCAGGGCACGTTCGCATACCATCCAGCAGCAGCCTTGGCCGCATCCTCCGACACTGTTCGACTGCTCCGGGAAATTCATGCCCTAGGCTCAGCCTGCGCAGGTTTAGTCCGCGTCTTCAGTCGAGCGATGTTTTGAGCCTGTCGGCAGGAAGTAGCTCCACCCGAGGCCGAGGAGGACCAGGAAGTACAGCTGCAACGAGGCGATTTGCATCGGGAAATCCATGGACGAATGCACGGCCGTGAGCAACACGGAGATCAATGCGGCTGCCGCGACATACGGTTCCCGGGGATCGGGGAGCGCGGCGATGAAGCCTTTGAGGTGATCGAGCATCGTAATCCGATACCCTTCGAACTCCCCGGTACGCACCGGTGGTTTGCGGGCGGTGCGAATCAGCAATCCTGCTCCTGGAGGAATCATCAATAATGCCCAGAGAGCCGTTCCAATGTAGCCCCATTCCACCACGGTCTGAATGTAGTCTTCATGGGCAACCCAATACCCGAGATGCCGCAATGTGGGGCTATCCTGCACATAATGCCCATAATAACGTTGGAACGTGCCGGGACCGAAACCCACAGCTCCCGCTTGTGGGATCATTTTGACGAATTCTGCATAGGCATCGAGTCTCCCGCCGCCGGATTCCACTACAGAATCATGAGCCCAGCGCTTCCATGGGAGTGCAAAGGGCAGGCAGAGCAGAATGATCAGAAACGGGATGCCCGCCGCCAGCACGACTCCCATACGAAGACGGCGCTTCGCCCTTCTCAGTTCGATCAGGCATAGGGGGATTATGATGGCCAGCAGCAGCACCACGCCCACGGCGGCGAAGACTCCGCCGGCTTTGGAAGGATTCAAAAAGCAGGCGCTGAAGATTGCGACTGCGGGAACCAGCCAAAATGTCCAGCCAGGGCTGCGGCGAATCGCTGAGTAAATGGCAACGGATACGGCAATGGGCCAGACGAGATTCAGATAAGCCGCAGCATTCCCATGATACCGATAAGTGGCGAAGGAGAGAAAGGTGATATGGTTTTCGCTCTCGAGGAGAAATGGGCCTCCGACAGACCTTTGGAGAAAAAAGAAGATGACCATGCCGAATGCCGACAGAATCATTGTCGCCTGTAAAACACGGCTCCAGCGGGGCTGTCGCCAGACATCTATGGCCATGAGCATCCCTCCGAGCAGCGCGGAAGTGCGGCACATCGCAGCCAGGGAATATGCGCCATCATACGAGCACCACCACGCCGTCATCCAATCGGGAAGGATATAGTCGCACCACGACGGCAGCCGGTCCGCAGCCAAAGCATCATTTGCTAATGCGACGAGTGTGACGGACCAGCCGAATGCCAGGATGGCTCCGCATGCGAGCCACGGGAAGAGACCGATCCGAGGGAAGCGGCCCTGCAACAGATGCGCCACCAGCCACAGAACGAAATTTCCCCCGAGTGCAATTTCGAAGCTGGGGAGGTAGGACTCCCGTGTGAGCCCATACGCGGCCGCCGCATAAACGAACAATATTAGAAACAACAGATAGGAAGCGCGGAGGAGCGACTTGCCGGGACCCTGAGACATGGATGGAACTTTGGTGGTTTCGATCAAGGTTTCAAGAGGAACCCCACTCCTGGCGCTCATAGTCGGTGGCGCAGAATCTTCCCTCGCGGGCCACGCGACACGCAAACCCGCTGAAATCAATGGCTCTTCGCGGGATCGACCTTTGCCATCGGAGACTTGAAGTCACTGGCCCTTTCGGTCATTCCAAGTTTCGTTTCACCGTTTCTGTGTATAGGCGTGAAACGATGAAACGAAATTGGTTTTACTCTGTAATTTGGCTGAATCGCGTGAAACGAAACGCCGATTTCACCCCATCTTGGGCCGGTTCGTTTCATCCGATTTCGAGCGTCACGAGTCTTCGAAGACAGGGAATACAAATACAGTCTGCACGCTTTGTTCAGAACGTTCATTTTTTGTTGAACAATCTGAACCGTCATCGTATCGTTCGGGACTGGTATTGACGGAATGGCCACACAGCGGTGTGACAATCGGCTGCCTTATTATGGTATGGAGCAAATCCTCACCAAGGGCGGCAGCATGTCGGCGCCCCTGAAGGGCGGATTCCATTCGTATAGCCCATGCAGGAAAAAGCGGTGAACGCAACAGAACTCCAGCCCTTCCAGCGCGAATGTATCAACCTATTTGTTCGTGCGGCACAGGTGCTCTCGATTCCCCGTTCGGTGGGAGAAATTTATGGACTCCTATACAGCAGTCCCGAGCCCATATCGATGGACGGGATCATCCAATCCCTCGCGATTAGCAAGGGGTCGGCGAGCCAGGGACTGAGATGGCTGCGGAATATCGGTGCCGTCCGCACGAGTTACGTTCCCGGGGATCGGCGCGATTTCTTCGAGGCGGAAACAGAGCTGCGCAAGCTGGCCTTCGGATTTCTCCGGGACTCGATCGAGCCGCATTTGCAGCGAGGCGTCGAGCATCTCGCTCGCGCCAATGGCTCCCTCGAGTCGATCGAGGATCAGAAAATGAAGCATTTCGCGGAGCGAAGACTCAATAAGCTGCGAAATTGGCACGGGTTGTTCTCACGAATTTTGCCCTTGCTGGCGCGCTTGGGCGGTCGATTCTGACCTTCCCAACATTCTCCCCTTATCCAATCGAAGTTCTATCATGAAGTCTATCGAGGGACGCGCTCCTGAAACCGAAAAATCACCCGCCCGGAGAGCCTGGCGATGGGTCTTCCTCGTCGCCGCGTTGACGATCCTCTGGTTCGCCGCAGGGGAAGGGCTCACCTGGTACTGGTACGCTTCTCACGAGGGCAAGATGGCGGTGAACAAGGTGCCCGCCGGGGGAAAGCTGCTTACTGCGATCCAGTCGGCCGTCGATTCGGAGGGAGGATACCAGATTCAGGATCGAGATATTGGTAGTACGGCCACGGAGATGCTCAAGTGCAGTTACGGTCGTACGCTTTCCTGGTCGGATGCTTACGGTCCCTCGGCGATGACTGTGCTGGAATGGGGAGAGCATTCCTACGTCGGTGGTGTCGAGGATATGCATAATCCCGGGGTCTGCCTGCGGGCGGCGGGATGGACCATCGGCGCGAGCAGGAGTCTGGGAATCCAGCGCTACGGCGATGCGACCTGTGAGACGACGGTGTGGGATATCCAGCAGGGAGCACTTTCGATGCATGCATTCAGCGCCGTTTTCCGCCGGTTTCAGGAGGCGGAGAAGGTGGATGCGGAACTCGGTAAATACTGGAACAGCACGCGCCTTCGCTCCGTTTTCTCCGGACGTCGGGACGCGCCGGTCCTCATCGTATTGGGGTACTTTCCGGAGGGGGGTGCCTTTTCATCCACGCCGGAAGAGCGTTTCGACCAGGTCATGCGCGCGGCGTTTCGCAATAGCGAAGCCGCTCCGCACTAAAATCCCCGATTGCGGCCCTGGAATGGATATCCGCCGCATACGAGACGACCGAGCTCCCTGCGTAACTATCCTACCCACGCGGCTTCGCCAGGCAGCGGGATGCCATGGGCGCTCCTGGCAAACCCTTCACAGCATATCGTGAAGCAAACTTTTCCAACCCCATTTGAATCTCACCAAATAAAATGAAGGTCATCATCCTCTGTGGCGGCAAAGGCACGCGCTTGCGCGAAGAAACGGAATTTCGTCCCAAGCCGATGGTTCCCATCGGGAATCGGCCCATCCTATGGCACATCATGAAGACCTATGCCCACTACGGCCACAAGGAGTTCATCCTCTGCCTCGGCTACAAGGGCGACATGATCAAGGATTACTTCCGCAACTATCTCTGGCATACCTGCGACACGACGATGATGCTTGGGCGCACTCCGGCCGTGCAGTTTCACAATCGCCACGACGAGGAAGACTGGAGTGTGACCCTCGCCGATACCGGCGAGAATTCCATGACGGCTTTCCGCATTCGCCAAGTCGAGAAGTACCTCGGTAACGACCAGGAGTTTCTGCTGACCTACGGCGATGGCGTCGGCGACGTCGATATACCGGCCAGCATCGAGCACCGCCGAAAGACTGGAAAAATCTGCACGCTGACCGCAGTGCATCCTCCGGGACGGTTTGGTGAACTCGGGCTCGACGCAGACACCACGATCCATGGATTCAATGAAAAGCCGCAGGCCGAGGGTGGATATATCAACGGCGGGTACATGGTTTGTACGCGCGATCTTTTGAAGTATCTGCCGGACGACCCCGGTATGATGCTCGAGCAGGAGCCAATGAAGCAACTTACTGCGGACGGACAGCTCTCTGCCTTCCAGCACGAGGGATTCTGGCAGCCGATGGACACATTCCAGGAGTACACGCTCCTGAATAAGCTATGGGATTCCGGCACGGCCCCGTGGAAGGTCTGGTAATCCCCGAATCCGAGATCAAAACGGGATATGCAAAGCGACTTCGGTAATTCGCTCTTCGACGCCTTCGCTGGACGCAAAGTTCTCGTCACCGGCCACACAGGCTTCAAGGGGGCATGGCTCTGCGAATGGCTGCTCTCCCTGGGGGCGGATGTCACCGGCCTGGCGCTCGAGCCGAATACCGAGCCGGCACTTTTCCAGCAGCTCGATCTCGCTTCCCGCATGCGCCATGTGGTCGGAGATATCCGGGATCTGGAAACCGTCCGCAGGGTCATCGAGGAGAGCGAGCCCAAGTTCGTATTCCACCTTGCGGCGCAGCCTTTGGTGCGCCTCTCCTACGACATCCCAGTCGAGACATACGCCACGAATGTCATGGGGACGGTGCATGTGATGGAAGCGCTTCGCGAGTACGCGTCGCGCCGTCAGGCTGCGGGACTGAAGCCGGTCGTCGCGGTGATGATCACCACCGACAAGTGCTACGAAAATCGGGAATGGCTTCACAGTTATCGCGAAGAAGATGCCATGGGCGGGTACGACCCCTACAGCTCGAGTAAGGGCGCCGCGGAAATCGCGATCGGTGCCTATCGACGCTCATATTTCCATCCCGCTTCCGACCGCATTCCGTCAGTATTCCTAGCCTCCGTTCGTGCCGGTAACGTTATCGGCGGAGGTGATTGGGCGCTGGATCGCATCGTACCCGATTGTATCCGCAGCCTCCGAGTGGGCGAGTCGATCCCGGTGCGCAACAAAGTCGCGACCCGCCCCTGGCAGCACGTGCTGGAGCCGCTCAGCGGCTATCTTAGCGTGGCGGCCACGTTATTCCGGATGGGATGTGGAGAACCGGCCGGCTGGCCTGGTCTTTCGGATATCTGTTCGGCTTTCAATTTTGGTCCCAACCTCACTTCCAACCGTACCGTGGCCGATCTTGTCTGCGAGATCCTCGAGCATTGGCCCGGCGACTGGGTGGACAAGAGCGACCCCCACGCGGTTCACGAGGCGAAGCTCCTGAACCTCGCAACGGACAAGGCCTTTCACGTGCTCGGGTGGAAGCCCGCATGGGATTTCTCGGAGACCATCCGGCGCACGGTCGCATGGTATCGGGAGTCCCTCGACTGCGCGTCGCCAGCCGATTTCCAGACCCTTACCCGCTCGCAGATCGAAGCATACGCCGCCGCTGCCCGAGAGAGCCAGATCGCCTGGGCTCGGTGATACAAACTAGTGATCAACTTTATACCGGTCTTCTGCGGGACGGTCTCCAGAGCTTCCTCAATTAACCCTTCAAATCCTCCATGTCCTTCATGGTGAATCACTCATGACAGCCAACGAACTGAAAGCCGAAATTCTCCGCCTTACGCGCGAGTATTCCAATATGGTGCATGCCGGTCAGCGGCCTGGTGACGATGCCGCTCGTGCTGCATTTATTCCGGGGGAATCCGTAGTTCCTTATGCCGGGCGCGTTTTCACTCCAGATGAAGTGGAAGCTGCGGTCGGTTCCACGCTGGATTTCTGGCTCACGCTCGGGCCGGAGGGAGAAGCCTTCGAGAAGGAGCTCGCTGGCCTGCTCGGCGTAAAGCACTCGCTCCTCGTCAACTCGGGCTCCTCGGCGAACCTTGTCGCCTTTTCGGCGCTCACCACCCACAAGCTCCCGGAGCATAAGCGCCTCCTTCCGGGGGACGAGGTCATCACGGTGGCCGCTGGCTTTCCGACGACCGTTGCTCCGATCATCCAGCAGGGTGCGGTGCCGGTTTTCCTTGATAACGATCCCGCGACCGGCAATGCGCGCATGGATCAGCTCGAGGCGGCATACACTCCCGGCAAGACCAAAGCCGTGATGATGGCCCACACGCTGGGCAACCCATTCGATCTCGGCGCGGTGCTCGCATTCTGCCAGAAGCACGATCTCTGGCTCATCGAGGATAATTGCGATGCACTCGGCTGCACGTACTCGATGCCCCTCGATGAAGCGCGTTCACTGGGCCTGGACCATCTCATCAAGACTGCGGAGGCCGGCGCTCATTCATTCATCCGCCTCGAGCAGGACCCGGCTCGCCCCGGCGCCCAGCTCCTCACCGCTCCCACAGGCTCGTGGGGCGATCTCAGTACGCAATCATTCTATCCACCCCACCATCTCACCATGGGCGAGGGTGGCGCGGTGAGCATCATTCGACGACCGCCGCTCAAGACGTACGCCGAGAGTTTCCGCGACTGGGGTCGCGACTGCTGGTGCCCGAGCGGGAAGGACAATACGTGCAACAAGCGCTTCGGCTGGCAGCTCGGTGAGCTGCCCGAGGGCTACGATCACAAATACATCTACAGCCATCTCGGTTTTAATCTGAAGCCACTCGATCCCCAGGCCGCCATCGGTCGCCAGCAGCTCAAGAAGCTCCCGGCATTCATCGAAGCTCGCAAACGCAACTGGGAAACCCTGCGCCGCGGCCTGGCCGATCTCGAGGAGTTCTTCCAGTTCAGCCTGCCGACCCATGCCACGGCCTGGGAGGCGCCCCTCTCAACTGGCAACTCTCAACTCTCAACCTATCAATGGGACGCCACCGGGCGCCGCACCGATTGCTCATGGTTCGGATTCATGCTCCGGGTCCGGCCGGGCGCACCATTCTCCCATACCGACCTCGGCCGACATCTCGATGGCAGGAAGATCGGCAATCGCATGCTCTTCGGCGGCAATCTGCTCAAGCAGCCCGTCTTCGTACAGCTCCGCAAGGACCGGCCTTCCGCCTTCCGCACGCTCGGCGACTACCCGGGTGCCGACGAGATCATGAACAGCGCGCTCTTCCTCGGCACCTATCCCGGTCTCACGTCCGCCATGCTGGACTACGAGATCGAAACGATCCGGCAATTCGCACGGAGCTTTTGATCCAGCCGGATGAAGCATTCGAGCGCCCGGTTCAGAGCGAACTACCCCCACTGCCGAGCATTGAAGAATGAAATACCTCAAGTGACGGGATCACCGAATGCAAAACGGTGATCCAATTGCTGGAGGGTAATTGAATTCGCGGAGAGCGACGTGGATTGAAGCTCCCAGTTTTAGCTGTCCATATGACAAACTTAATAAATTATTCGTATCTTCCACCTGAAGATCTCGAACATGTTTATATACGGACGGCGCAACTTTGGGAGAATGCCAAAGGAAAGCGCTTTTTTATAACAGGGGGAACCGGATTCTTTGGAATTTGGCTCCTAGAGACATTTGGGTGGATTAATGACTCTCTAAATTTGGGTATGCAGATTTCGGTGCTTACCCGCGACCCGATGGGATTTCGGGAAAGAAAGCCTCATCTGGCGAATCGCAAAGATATTGAATTAATTGAGGGGGACATTCAAAACTTTTCATTTCCCGGAGGAAAATTTGACTATCTAATTCACGCTGCGACAGATGTCAGCCTGATGTGGCGACCGAAATCCGCCCGATTGCTGCTTGATTCAATGGTAGGCGGCACCAAAAATATTTTAGAGTTCGCCAAATTTGCCGACGTAGAGACGCTGCTTTTCACAAGCTCAGGAGCAGTTTATGGGGCGCAGCCTCCGGAAATGCTTGAAATTCCGGAAGACTTTGGAGGCGCACCCAATCCACTAAAGCAAGGATCAACGTACGGAATTGGGAAGCGCGTCTCCGAACACCTCTGCATACTTCATGGAGAAGAATATGGTGTGGATGTGAAGATAGCCAGGTGCTTTGCCTTCATTGGCCCTCATTTACCTTTAGACGGCAATTACGCTATAGGAAATTTCTTGCGAGATATAGTTTCTAACCGGCCCATTCGCATCAATGGAGATGGTACGCCTTGGAGGTCATATCTTTATTCCGCAGATTTGGCTACTTGGCTATGGGTTATCCTTTTTCAAGGAAGGTCGAAAGTTGCATATAATGTGGGATCGGATGAAGGGTATTCCCTCAAGGATGTTGCGGAGATTGTGAGCTGCTGTGCCAAGGCGACATTGCCGCCAGTATGTGCCTTGGAGCCTATAGCTGGGGCGCCCGTTCAGCGATACATCCCCTCCATTAAACGAGCTCGTGAGGAACTTGGCCTCATTGTGAACTTCGACTTGGCTGATTCGATCGAGCGAACTCTAAAATGGCTTCGAGCTAAATACAACTGAGCTGAATATAGAATATGACAAATGCAGACTACTTAGCGAAATTCTTGGCAAGGAAAGAGATAACTCATGTATATGAGTTGATAGGAGGTATGATTACCTTCCTGTTGGACGCGATACATCGAGAAGGTAAAACGGAAATTGTTAGCATGCACCATGAGCAGGGTGCTGGTTTTGCAGCCGAAGGATGGGCGCGGATGACCGGGAAGCCGGGAGTGGCCCTAGCTACGAGTGGCCCAGGGGCCACGAATTTAATTACAGCTATAGGTAGCTGCTATTTTGATTCAACGGCGGCGATATTTATTACCGGTCAGGTGAATCGTCACGAACAAAAGGGCGAGCTAGCGGTGAGGCAATTGGGCTTTCAGGAAACGAATATCGTCGATGCAGTAAAACCAATTACCAAGGCGGCTTGGTTGGTTAATGATCCGGACGAACTGCCAATTATCTTAGAAAAGGCATACGCAATCGCGATGAGCGGACGTCCAGGTCCCGTCTTGGTAGACATTCCGATGGACGTGCAGCGTCATATTCTTCCTGACAATGCAATTGAGAACCCTGCGTTCGCAGCTATTGATGAAAAGATTGTTGCGGAAGATGTCGAGGGCTTTTTTGGTGATTTAATTCAGGCCATCAAAAATGCGAAGAGTCCGCTAATACTCGCTGGAGGCGGACTACGAACTGGCAATGCAATTGAGGGATTTCGACAATTTGCCAGTCAGACCTCGATCCCGGTTGTGCATTCATTAATGGGAGTTGATGTCCTTTCCTATTCAGACCCCCTTCGAGTTGGGATGATTGGGAGTTACGGCAATCGGTGGGCAAATTTGGCCCTTTCCGAGAGCGATTTAATATTGGTTTTTGGTAGCCGCATGGATATTCGACAAACAGGGTCTGATGTCGGCGGCTTTAGCCGCGATCGAAGGTTTTTCCATGTTGATTGCGAGAAGGGGGAGTTGAATAACCGAGTCAAAGGATGTCGAACGCTCGAATGTGAGCTAAAATCATTTTTCAGCTTCGCGGCGACTGCACTGCCCGAGGCTGATCTTGGAATTGACTTTAGCCAATGGCATGCCCGTATTGCGAATTTGCGAAACCAATGGCCCGACATTAACGAATTGGAGAGTTGTAATGGAATAAATCCAAACGTAGTGATGCATCTGGCTAGTGGCGGTATGGATTTTATAAAGGCTTATGTGACGGATGTCGGCCAACATCAAATGTGGGCGGCACAGAGTCTCGAATTGACAAGCGACCAGAGGTTTTTGACCTCCGGAGGGATGGGATCAATGGGATTTGGTCTGCCGGCGGCAATTGGAGCCGCTATTGCATCAGGGCCCACTCTTTTGATAGCCGGAGATGGCGGATTTCAATGTAATATTCAAGAGTTGCAAACCATTAAGAGGAATAATCTTCCAGTGAAGATGATTGTTCTGAATAATGGCTGCCATGGGATGGTCCGGCAATTTCAAGAATCTTATTTCAATAGCCGCTATCAGTCGACTTTATGGGGTTACGATACTCCATCTTTCAAATTGATCGCAGAGGCATATGGCATTAAAGCCTCTTATGTGAATAAGCTCAATGATCTAGGGAATGCGATTTCGGATTTGTACGCCGATCTGAATGCGCCATTTCTCCTCGAGATTGCTATAGACACGGGGACAAACGCATATCCCAAACTTGCTTTTGGAAGGCCATTTGGCGAAATGGAGCCGCTTGCGAAGCCGCTTGAAATGGAGGGAACATAAGTCTCCGATTTATAGGGTCCTTTGATCAGTCGGATTTTCGGGAAATTACAATACGTAGGGAATATTGTTAAAGATGAGGCGGGATCAGATTCAATTATCAATCTTCTATGGTGGAAGGATGGTAAAAGGAAGGGCGCTAATGTACCCCATTAAAGCGATATTTTATGTTTAAGGATAGCCTTCAGATTTTTATAATCACATACAATCGGGCAGAGAGATTAGAGCAAACTCTGGCTCAATTTCTTGAAGGGCCATTTTCCGGCTGTGATATTTTCATTTTAGATAATAATTCCACCGATGCTACCTCGAAAGTAATTCTGCAATTTGCACAAGCGCACGCCAATATTACTTCGATACGACATTCAATCAATATTGGCTTCTGTGCTAATTTTCTCCGATGCTTTGAATTGGCTTCGAAGCGCTATATGTGGATAGTTGGAGATGATGACAATTGGAATTTTGATTCTGCTTGCGAAATAGCATCGGCATTGGAATCGGGCACAAAAGATGTTATTGTAATAGGTGGTCCTGGAATCGATGATGGTTTCTATGGACGCGAGGCTCGATTGGGAGATTTGATCGGAGAGGGCTTTAAAGCCTTTCACATAATGGGATTCATATCCGCCAAAATCTTCTCTCGAAGATCGGTAGTGCCTGACTTCTGCATGCAGGCCTATCGATCCGGCTATTTTGGGTATATAGAAAATCGTCTTATTGAAGGGTGGGTAGAAGCGAATGTGGAGGTCAAAATTGTTTCGAAATCTCTAGTTGAGCGTAACCATGAGACGGTTTTTGCATCCTATCTGGTATGGTTAAATTCTTGGGTTGGAGGCATAGATGCAATACGGGCCAAAAAATGGAGGCGAATTGCACTTCTAGATCCATTTAATGGGCAATTTGGATTTACCAAAGCATTTGCGCTGGGAGTCTTGCACGGATTGGTGAAAAGAAATGAGCGATTTTCACTGTACGTTAGCAGTATTCTTTGCAGGATCGGGATTCCATTGTGCTTTTTGTGTATTTTGCTTCTGCCTATAAACATTCCAATAATACTATGGGGTGCATTCCGTAATTTGAGAAAGAAAAGAGGTCGTAAGGCTGCTGAATTATTTGAATGAGTATAGGTATCTCTGTCAGATCGCTGACCAAATGGATTAAGCAAATCGGCATCTTTGGCATTCGTCAGCTTTTTGTTCAAGGGTTGATGTTTGCTAGCGGGGTGATCGTATTGAGGTCTTTATCCAAACCCGATTTTGCCTCGTTTATTTTCACGCAAACAGTTTTTTCGGTTATGTCCAGCATTGCAGACAGTGGATTAATTGCGGCGACGATCGCAGAGGGAGGTCGAGTTTGGCCAGACGGACAAAAACTGGGAGGGGTTGTCAAGGCGGCGATTCAGGTGCGTAGCCGGATTTTGCCGGTTCTCGCTCTTTTGGGTGGGATAATGATAACCTGTTGTCTTCGGCGATTCGGTATACCAGTATATATGTCTGCTGGTATCGCAGTTATAGTAATAGTAACTTTTGTTCTTACTGCTATCGGGAATGTATATGGGGCTGTGGTTCGGCTAGCGGGCCGTGCATTCCGAATTCAACAGTTAGAGTTTGCGTATTACGTTCAGCGATGTATATATACCTTAGCATTTTTTTCCATCTTCCAAGGTACGTTGACAGCCGTTATTGCAAATCTATTCGCTGTACTTTATAGTGTCTGGCAGCCAATTACGTGGAGTCGAGAGTTCTATGACGAACGGGTTGCGCCAAGCGCAGAAGCTCGTAGACGAATCTATTCGATGATGAAGCAAATGTTGCCGGCGACAATCTACTCTTCATTTTCGCCGCAAATAGCCATTTTATTGATGAGCGCGATTGGAAATGCATCAGGAGTGGCGGACCTTGGAGCATTATCCCGACTCGGACAGATAATGGCAATTTTGGGGTCGATAAATTCGTCATTGTTTATTCCTATGTTGGCTCGGGAAAAGTCGCCTTCAATTGTTAGGTCCAAGCTTATAGGAGTTGTCGCATTTTCATCGATTTGTTGTGGTGCGGTATTGGGGTTGGCGGCTATATTCCCTAAGGGATTTTTATTTATACTTGGGCCTAACTATTATGGACTTCCTGTATTTGTGCTTATGTTGTCATTGTTCGCGGTGGCACTCAGTACAATATCCGGAATCATAGGTGGGTTGGCTAATAACAGAGGATATGTAATACCGCCGGTTGCCTACATAACAGTTAATGTAGGTGCGCAGATAGCTCTCTTGCTTCTGCTGCCCGTTCATACCCTCACGGGTGTCCTCATTTATAATGCGGGAATCGCCATAATTGGTCTTCTGCTTAATTGTGGCTTGGTATGGCGCACGATGTTTTCCAAAGATGAAAATATTACTTCAACATAATCATACTCCTGGTGAGATTAGTGGTGTCAAAAGATATTTGGACGAACTGGAAGCTGAATTGTGCCGAAGTGGCTTTGAAATCAGGCAGATTTCGTCTAAGGGTGTAGAATGGTCAACTTTGGTGCGCGCGGTAGAATGGGCTGATGTTGTTCACCTTAATTCCAATCATTTTCGGATCGCCATATTGGCGCGATTTACTGGGAAAATCGTCGTATTAAAATATCATTTTCCATTTTGGGCTCGTTATGTTTTTGGGAAGTTCAAAAGGCAGTCGCTGCTTCGACACGTCCTCGGGGATTGTATTTTTCGCACTCGTCAAATGTTTCCTTGGCGCAAAGGCTCCGCATTCGCTCTTTTTGCTAGCTACGGGCGAATTGTTGGTCGGGTTTTAGTTGCTTTATTAGCTCATGTCCGGCTGGCTCCGACGCGCTTTATCGCTGACTCTGCTGATCTTCCATGGTTGGTAGAGGTTAATCATTATCCGATGAGGTCTGAACTTAAGGAAAGTGAGATATTTGCATTAGAGCGTGAAAGGGAGCTTCTCTTTGTTGGTCGAATAGATCAATTTAAGGGATTGGAAGTGCTAATTGAGGCATTGGCAATTTTAAAGAAGAATGAAAGCCCTATTCATTTGCATGTTGCGGGTGAGGGGAGCGAACTGGAAATCTCTCGGACGCTGGTATATGAGCTCGGTTTGGCGGACTGTGTAACGTTTCACGGATTACTTAACCGCCCTCAAGTGACCGCACTTATGCGCAGAGTGTCAGCGCTAGTAGTTCCCTCGAAGTGGAATGATCCGTCGCCACTTGTGGTGCTTGAAGCTGCCGCGAATGGATGTGTTTCAATTGTTTCAAATATGGGCGGACTGCCCGAAATCGTGGGGCCGTATGGCTTAACCTTTGAAAGTGAATCTAGGGGTGAGCTCGCGGCTTGCATTCACCGTCTATTTGCTGAAGGTTCTGCTAAAGAACGGGGCCTCGCGACAAATAGATTTCTGAAAGAGGAGTTTGCACCCGAAAATGTTAGTATGAGGCTCATTGGCATGATTAATCGTTGGAGGGTGGTATGAAGGTCTATAATAAGATGCTAATATTATTGGCAATGCCCATCAGCCTTTTGAGTGCACAAAATGTACCTATCGTGGTTTGGTCGGCCGAGCCAGTCAAACCGGGCGAGATTGCTATGCTTCAAGGTCTAAACTGGGAAGGGACGACCACGATTCGGCTTTCCACGCATGGTAATCCGGCGCGGACGCTCGACGTTGCTCCCCAGCCGTCCAACGCCCATTCATTGCGGTTCACCATCCCGAACGATTGGCCGGAGGGAATTTATCAGTGCAGAATTCAAACTCCCGCCGGCGTCGTCGAATGGAAATTGAATGCAGCGCAGCCTTGGTGGATGCAGGGGGATCGGGGACAGGCAGCAACTCCCGGTGGATGGCTCCGAATCTTCGGACGGTGTCTGGCTTCTGAAAAGCCCCGCATCGAATTGAGAGCAGGCGGAAATAGCGTGGAATTGCCAGTCTCGAAATCGAATCTATGGATGTTGGGCGCTGACCTCCCGCCGACTCTCCACACAGGCTCATATCAGGTCTGGATTCAAAATGGACTTGGCGACTCGAGGGACTGGATCTGTGCCGGCCCGCTGGAGGTGGCGAAGGCTGTCGATTCCTGGGCGGAATATTCCGTGCGGCTTGCGGACTACGGTGCGACTGCCGACGACTCTGCCGATGACAGCGAGCCATTGCGACGGGCCTTGCGCGATCTGGCGGCCCATGGCGGGGGAACTTTGCTGCTCGGCCCGGGGCGATACCAGCTTTCGGGTGGATTCTCCCTTCCGCCGAATGTGCGACTCCAGGGAAGCGGGGAAGATGCGACCTATCTTTACTGGAGGGATGAATCAAATCCCCCGGAGGCATTGTTGCAAAGTCCGGGGCCGCTTTGCATCGAGGATCTTAGCCTGTACGCCTCCAACTACCGCGAGGGAATCCGCGTGGCTCCGACTGCGGGAGCAGACGTCGAGGATGTGGTGATCAGAAGAGTACGTGCGCGTTTCACGCCATTCAGCATCGCCAAGCTTACACCCCAGGAGTTCGAGCATCGCGAGCAGGCGATGGAGCATGCCGTAGCTTGTGAGATCCGGGCGAACAATGCGGAAGTATCCAATTGCGATTTTGCGATTCCTTCCGGACGCGGAATTTCTCTCGAGGGAAATGATCTCATATGTACCGGGAACAAGGTCAGTAGCGAGACGGGTGGGTGGTGCTCGATCGGAGGTGGACGTCGCGCCATTGTGGAAGACAATGACTTTGTCTCATGCACGTTGTCGATAGACTCGGAGTCAGAAGTCTGGTGTGCCCGAAATCGGATCTCCCGCAACTACAGAGGTTTTCGCGAGGCGATCACGACCGACGGTTGCGGCGGCGGTCCCGGCGACCTGAGAGTTCTCGAAGTCCACGGCGCAACCATGAAAGTCGCGGCAACTGCTTCACGGACGGACGGACCGAAAATCGGCGCCGCGATCCGAATTCTCGACGGAACGGGAGCAGGCCAGTGGCGGGAGGTAAAGGCATTCGACGGAACGAACGTCACGATGGATCGGCCATGGGATGTCCCCCCAGATGGAACATCAGCCGTATGTATGGGAAATGCCATGCGGCACCAGCTCGTCGTCGATAATTCGACCTCGGATGCAGGGGTGGGCGTTCAACTTTACGCGGGTGCCCTCGACTGCGTCGTGGCGGGAAATCGAAGCACCCGGAGTGGTGGCTTCCGCGTACTGGGGAGACAGGCCGGTCCAGGGACGGCTCCCGCTTGGTATGTGGAAATTCTCGATAACACAATCGACGAGAGCTATGGCGTCGCCGGGCCCGAGCTGGGTGGCGGGACCTCGTCGATCGACGTGGCGGGAGCATGGGGCAGCCCCACGTACCATGGCCCTACGATGAGGGGCATCGTCATTCGAGGTAACAAACTATGTCCGGGAGCAGTAATCAGCCTACGCTCGAATATCCGAGATGTGATTGTTGAAAACAACTTTCTTCCCTGGGGCGGTTCTTCGATCGTCCGCGCCACTCCACAAGACCAGCAAGGTGTTTTCATTGGGCAAAATCAGACACCTCGAAAATGACGGCGGGTTCACATTCTGACCCTTATGTGAGGCCATCTGAGTTCCCGGACCGAGAAAGTCGGCCTAGCGAGGTGGTCTTCTTCGCTGGGGGGGTTATTAAAGTTGTATCTCATCGAAATAAAGGGATTGGAATCTCGACGGCTGGACCTGCCTCGCACAGGGCACATCGGTGCTCCGAAAGCGGGACCGCGTAAGGAATAATATGTCATCAACTCTATAGATGCTGTAGATGTTTCGGAAACCTCATAAGATTTATTCAGGATTCTCGACGAACGGTAAATGAGGGTCATCGTCTCCAACGGCTCGAACAAGTTCCATCTGGCGCCGCTATCGGCAGAGCTGGCGGAGCATGGGGTGCTCGCCGGGTTTCTGACGGCGGGCTGGCCGACGCCCTTGGTACGCCGAATCGCCTGCCGATTTCGCTCTCATCCCTCGGTGGCAAGGTTCCTGGATCGAGAGGAACAAATTCCCGAGCCACTGATTTACGCGAATCTCACATCCGAGGTGATCTTTCAGATCGGAATTCGCCTTCGGCGGCTTTCGGAGTGGCACGAGCAGACTTTCGATCGGATCGGATTCTGGCTGTATGCGCGGAAGGCATCATCGGTCCTCCGGCGTCTGCGGCCCGACATTTACCATTATCGGGCATGCTATGGATTGCAGTCCGTGGAGACGGCGAAAAGACTCGGTGCCATAACTCTGTGCGATCACTCGATCGGGCATCCTGCAGTGATCGATTACATGGTCACCCATGGAGGACGCTGGCCGGAAAAACCGATTCGGGAAACACAAAGCCCTCTCCAGCAGCTGATGTGGCGCGATATCGGCCAAGCGGATCACCTTCTAGTTAACTCGGACTTTGTCCGCAAAACATGCGTCTTCGCCGGGATTCCTGAGGAGCGAATCCATGTTGTCTATCTCGGTGTGGATGAAAAATTCCTGACCAATGTCCCTCCGATAACTGCCGAAACTCCACAGGCGCGGACAACTGGGAGCCTTCTGTTTGCCGGGGGCTTCCAGAAGCGAAAGGGAGTGGATACCTTGGCACAGGCGCTCGCAGGGCTGGATGCTCCCTGGCGATTGACTCTCGCGGGAGGGGTGGAGCATGGGATCGAAAGCAACCCCGCGGTCGCTGAACTCCTGGAATCGGAGCGTGTCACGCGTCTTGGTCCTATCCCACGTTCCGAGCTGGCCGGTGTGATGATGCAGGCGCCGATTTTTATATTTCCGAGTTTGTGCGAGGGGTCCGCACGGGTGATCTTCGAGGCCATGGCCTGCGGTTGTTACATCATTACGACTCCCAATTCCGGCAGTATTGTCGAGGATGGGAAGCATGGCGCTCTCGTCCCGCCCGGAGATGTGGAAGCCCTCCGTGTAGCGATTCATTGGGCGCTCAGCCACCCACGCGAAGTCGCGGAAGCGGGAATGCGTAATGCGCAGATCGTTCGTGAGCACTATCGGCAGGATCAGTACGGAACCCGGGTCCAGGAAATCTATCGGAAGATTTTGGCACACTCTTGACGCGGGCTGTTTTCAAAGTTTGCAATACCATTGTTCTGAAGTTGGTTGTCACATTGATGATGATAATATTGCTATGCAAAACCTTATAATTCTCCTCTGTTTCTTAATTCCTGCGTCAGGTGCTATGCGACTGAACATTGGGGGGGCGATTACTCCTGGTGAAATTCTTCTATTGCTATTGACGCCATTTCTGTTTAAGCGAATGAGGCAAATAGCTCAATTGAGGCCAGCTAAACAAATTCTAATGCTTTTGGCGATTTACTTGTTATCCAATATCATCTCCGACATATACCGGCACACGCCGCCAATTGATTTTCTCCGAGGATGGTCGCGTTCCCTTATGATGGGGTTTGGATTTTTGGCGTTGGGCGCGCTTATTGGTTCGAACGAATATCGAATCCTAGCGTTTATTTTGGGGGGGACTCTTTCGAATATGTTTGCGGACTTTTTTGGTGAAATGAGAGTTGGTATTGAGCATTCTTCAACTACGCTTTACAAATTTGTTTTTGGGGTGCCGATAAGTACGTTCGCATTTATTTTATATGGCTGGTTCGGAAGTGTATTCTGGGGACTCCCTCGCATTGCTCCCTACTTTTCCGGCGCTTTGGCGTTTTTGATGAACAGCCGCTCTTTGGCAGGAATTACGATAATGGCAGCTCTGGTTCAGGGTTTATTTAAGAAGCAATTTTCAATTTCGGATGCTCTGAAAACTTCGAATATTGCGAAGTATATTTCGGTTGCCGCAGGAATTGGAGCGATCTACATTTTTTATGTGACGGCTGCCCCTGCGGGTTGGCTTGGGCCGGAAGCTAAGGCGAAGTTTGAATCTCAAAAGGGGAGTGCTGTAGGGGCAAAATTTTCGCTAACCAGTGGTCGTCACGAATTGGCTTTTTCATGGCCGAAAATCGAGCAGTCTCCGATCATCGGTTGGGGAAGTTGGGCAAAAGATCCGGTATACGTATTTGAAAGATGCTTGCTTATGGGAGGGAGTGTGCCGCAGGCTAGATACGTTTCTCGTGTGAATGGTGGATTAATACCAACTCATTCTCACTTTTTTGGAGCATGGCTTGAATCGGGAATTCTCGGTGCAGTATTTTGGGGGGTCATGATGATTAAGGCTTTGAGCATAGTCTTTACTGGAAAACTCAACATTATGAAACGACTTTCGCCTGTGTTAACATTTATTTTCATGATATTTTTATGGGATGTATTATTTTCTCCGTTCGGAGGAGAGCGGCGCTTGTGGAATGGATTTCTCCTATGGCTATTTGTGCTTATTCCTTTAATTGCCGCAAGGGCTAATTCGCTCGGTTATAATAAATTAACTCCGGAAAGTGCGGGGCCTATGGAAAATAAACCTGTGATCTTGGCTAGTTAATTTATAAGGGAGAATAAAATGACTCAGATGCTCCCAAGAGTTTCTATCATTACAGTCTCATATAATCAATCGCAGTTTCTCGCCGAATGCATGGACTCGGCCCTTTCGCAGACTTACTCGAATATCGAATACATCGTGATCGATGGAGGATCCACAGATGACAGTGCGAAAATTATCGAGAATCGAGCGTCGAAGTTGAGCTACTGGTGTTCCGAGAGGGATCGAGGGGCAGCGCATGCTTTGAACAAAGGCTTCGAAAAGGCGACGGGAGACGTCTTCGCCTACTTGAATTCGGACGACGTGCTGGAGCATGATGCGGTCGAGCGCTGGATCGAGTGTTTCACTCGATATCCCGACGTAGGGGTGGCATATGGAGACTTGAAGATCATCGACAGCAAAGGCCAACCGGCGCACCTTCCGGGAAGGCGGGTCTCGATATTCCGGGCCGGCAAATGGAGCACGCGAAACCACGCTTCCGGGGCCGTTCCCATCCCGCAGCAGGCCACTGCCTGGCGTCGCCAGGTTCACGAAAAGGTGGGCCAGTTCAACGAGGCGAATCGTACATGCTGGGATGGGGAATTCTTCGTGCAGGCAGCGCTGGCTGGCTTTCGTTTTCACCGAATAAACCGGGTGCTTGCCCGATTCCGGGTGCACGAGGCGAGCATCTCGGGAAGCGGGCGTACGGAGGACCTGTATCGCGCGGATCAAGCCCGGATCGACGCACTCTGGACTGAGAAGGGCATTCGAGTTCCCTGCTGGGAGAAGAAGATTCGACGCACAGGTGTGCGGGCCGAGCGGCTTCTCCGGGGAATTGTTTCGCGCGAATAAATCAAATCTCTGCAGAAATGGCAAAACCGAGGCTGATTGTACTTTGGAGAAACTTTGGTCCGTACCATTACGGCCGATTGAATGCATTGCGAAGGCACTTCGACGCCCAGGGCATTCAGATCGTCGCCAAGACCGGGAAGCATCTTTGGCGGGTCGAGGGGGAGGATACCGGCATCGTCCACAATCTATTTGAGACTGACGAACAGGCGACAAGCCCCCTGAAAGTCTCGGTGGCCTTATGGCGGGCATTATCGAAGATAAACCCGGAGATCCTCTTGATCCCGAGTTATAGCCCCTATCCGGCATGGGTATGCCTGCTATGGGGCCTGCTGCATCGGAAAACTCGCCTCTTGATGACCGAGTCGAATGAATTCGATGCCCCTCGCAGACCTCGAGCCGAACTCTTCAAGAAATTGTTGGTGAGGTTTTACTCGGGGGGAGTGGTCGGCGGAACGACGGCGAGGAAATATCTCGAAAGTCTCGGCATGGCCGGAGCCCGCATCGTGGAGGGATACGATTGCGTGGACGGAGATGCCTACGAGCGCGCTGCCGCCCAAGCGCGCGCGGATGAGGCGGGGTCGCGTCGCGCGCTGAACCTGCCGGAGAAATACTTCGTTTGTCCCGCAAGATTGGTCCCCGAGAAAAACCATAAACGTCTCATCGAGGCATTTCGCCGGTTCCGTGAGACGCCCGAGGGGGCCGGCTTTCGCTTGCTATTATGCGGAACTGGGCCTGAGGACGCCGCCATCCGTGAGCAGCTCTCGACGAGCAAAGTCGAGGGGGTCGAGATGCGAGGATTTGTGCAGATGGAAGATATGGCAGCCCTCTATGCGTATGCCACGGCTATGGTGCTGCCCAGTCTGGTGGAGGCTTGGGGACTGGTCGTTAATGAAGCTCTCGCCTGCGGGACTCCTATTCTTGTTTCCAATCGAGCGGGGTCGAGTTTCGATCTGGTAAATGAAAGGGTCGGTCGAACCTTTTCACCCGAAGATGTGGATCAAATTGTCGATTCAATGATCTGGGTCGTACGGAATTCGAGCAGTCTGAACCAAAAAGACAGGGAGGAAATGGCCCATCGATTTACACTTATAAAATGGGGAGGGAACGTGGCAGATCTTTTCAAAAAAATCAGCAATCCATAACTTATCGTTTATTCAGTCTTCAACTCTTGGTCTTAACTGAACGCTAACATAATATGGAATTGTTCAATTCGGAAGGTCTTTCGGTGGTTATCTGTTGTTATCAGAGTGCTGGGCGCATAGCTGAAACCCTTTATGCAGTATTATGCGCACTGCCGGCCGATAATGTAGAAATTATCCTTGTGGATAATAATTGTGTGGATGACACGGTTTCAATTGCGCGCTCGATTCTAAAGGCTAGCAAAATACCATTTGTCATCCGCCATGAGTCGAAGCCGGGCTTGCAAGCGGCACGTGCGATGGGTGTGCGGTCTGCTCGATTTAATATCGTGGCTTTTGTGGATGATGACAACTCGCCCCAAATGCAATATTTTTCCAATGCAATTGCGCTCTTGCGCTCTGATGCAACTTTAGGTGCGATAGGTGGCCGAGGAATCGCAATTGCGGCTGATGGGATGCCCTTACCAGATTGGTTTTCTGCGGTTGAAAAATCTTTTGCATGTGGCCCTCAAGCGAAGAGAGAGGGGTTTGCTAGCTCTTTATACGGCGCCTGTCTGGTTGTCCGTCGAGAGCCTATTGCTATATTCTTTGGAGAATTAGGATGTTCCGTATCTGGAGATCGGGATGGCGAAAACCTAAATTCCGGGGGGGACTCTGAACTTTGCTATTGGCTTATCTTTAATGGATATCGGCTTTGGTATGATCCGGAGATGATATTCTTCCATCGCATAGATCGACAGCGTCTAAGTATAGAGTACTACCTTCGACTTGTTTACGGGCTGGGGCATTCTGCTGCTTATGACGACATTTATAGGGAAATTACTGGGACCAAAAAAGATCGAGGTTTTTATCTTCGTAGTAGCAGGCTTGGGCTTGCCGTCTGGATAGCCTTAAAGGTTCTTCAAAATTTTCGAGAATCGCTCCATTTAAAAAATTCCGACACCACCGGGACTACAGCTGAGGTCCCTCTTCTTGGTAAGCGAGAATTCAACAAAGGACTGATCTTATCGCTTCTTAAGGAACCGCTCATCCGCCGACTTTCGAAACTCCGCGCCGAGACAAAGCGGCGTTGGCTTGCTGCTCGTGCAGGTTGTGTTCAGGGCAAAATTTTAAATGGTAATTCACGAGTATCCGGCGAATAATTACAGGGGCGGTAAAATGCCAAAATTACCGGCAAGTAATGGATTTTTAAACAAAGCCTTATATCTCGCAAGTTCGCCGACTAACCCGGAACCGAAAAAAGCCCCCCATACATTTTCGATATGAAACTCCTCCGAAACGCTGCATTTCTATCCGTCGTATTTGCAGCGGTTTTTTTATTCGACTGGTTGTCCGGTTACGAGGTGAGCAGCTTCCCGGTCTATCTGCTGCCGATAGGCATCGCATTCTTCAATTTCGGTCGGCGCGGGGGGTACATTGCCGCGTTTATTGCTACGGTGTTGTGGACCTGGAGCGACTGGCTGAGCGGACATGCCTATGCGCACGAGGTACTGCGATACGAGAACGGGGCGATGCGACTGGTGGTTTACATGATCTTCGTGTACGGCCTATCCTTATATAGCGAGACCGTGGCGGTGCATCGCAGACGGCTGGAGGAGACCCGGCGTCTGATCCCAATTTGCCACGGATGCGGCAAGATTCTTTGCAGCGACGGGAAATGGAGAATGCCGGAAGAGGCACTCCGACTCGGTGAAGAGCTTGTTCCGGAGTGCCCGGACTGTACGGCGCGCGAGGCGACGCACCACTGATCCATGTCCTTGCGTCTTCTCCATGCCATCCAGACGGTGGATCCCGCGGCAGGCGGCCCCGTCGAGGGGTTGCGCCAGCTCGCGGCGATCAACGCCCGTTTTGGCCACGTCGTCGAGACGGTCACCATGGACGCACCCGATTCCCCGTGGCTGGATAAGGTGGGCGTGAAAGTCCACGCGCTCGGGCCGGGTGTGACGGGATATGGCTTCTCACGACGATTTCTCGAGTGGATGTCGGCTCACGTACGGGACTACGACTGCGTGATCGTAAACGGAGTATGGGGATTCAATGCGCTGGGAACATGGATGACAGCCCGTCGGGCCAATGTCCCCTATGTGGTCTTCACGCACGGGATGCTCGATCCCTGGTTCAAACACCGCTATCCCCTCAAGCACTTGAAGAAATGGCTCTACTGGCCATGGGGGCTTTTCCCTGTCCTACGGGATGCGGACGCGGTGCTTTTCACCTGCGACAAGGAACGGGACCTCGCCCGACAGTCTTTCTGGCTCTACGACTGCAATGAAGCACCTGTGAAATATGGCACGGCAGGGATTCCGGATCCGACACAGGACTATCGCGATACCTTCCTCTCCAGGCATCCTGACCTGCAGGGGAAGCGGCTCTTTCTTTTTTTCGGAAGGGTGCATCCCAAGAAGGGCCCGGACCTCGCCATACGTGCCGTGGCCAAGCTCCAAGACTCGGGCCGATGGGATGCATCGAAAATGCGCCTGGTCATGGCGGGGCCGGCTGACTCGGAATACGCGGAAAAGCTAAAAGCGCTCGCAATAAAATGCGGTATCGCAGATTCCACATATTGGACAGGGCTCGTGACAGGAGACGAGCGTTGGGGAGCCTTCCAATCGGCAGAGGCTTTTGTGCTGCCCTCGCACCAGGAGAACTTTGGCATTGCGGTGGCGGAGGCGCTTTCTTGCGGCACGCCGGTGTTGATCTCTCATTCCGTAAATATCTCGCCGGAAATCGCCGCGGACGGCGCCGGATTCGTGGATGACGATACCTGCGAAGGATGTGTTCGCAATCTAACGCGCTGGCTCGATCTCGGCGATCTCGAAAGGATCCGGATGAAGGAACAGGCGCGAGCGACCTTCGAGAGACGCTACACCTCTCGCGCGGCGGCCAAGGATCTCCTGAAGCAGATTTACCTGGTTCTGACAGTGCGTAAGCGGGCGATGGACGTACTGAACGGGGCAAATCCTAGTTAGAATCGGGGTTTTCTAAGCTTTAATCGAAAATGAGTGCTAAAGGGCATCTTAAGAAGGCGGTTAACGAAGATACTTACACGGGGGCCAGCTTCAGTATGAGTAATCGGCTGCATCGAGCGGTATGGAACGTCGTGCAGGCGACGCTGTTTCGCTATAGCCCGCGACCGATGCATGAATTTAGGTCCATTCTCCTAAGAGTTTTTGGAGCCAAAATCGGGAGAGGGGTACATGTCTATCCGAAAGCCAAGATTTGGGGGCCTTGGAATCTAACCATCGGCGATGAGTCTGGTATAGCAGATGGTGTAAACCTCTACTCACAAGGCCAAATCGTCCTTGGTACCCGTGTTGTAGTGTCTCAGGGAGCCCATTTGTGCGCGGGCACCCATGACTTTGAAAAGAATGGATTCCCATTGGTAACAAAGCCAATAACGGTAGGCAGTTACGCATGGATTGCAGCAGAGGCATTCATTCATCCAGGGATCAATATTGGTGAGGGGAGTGTAATCGGTGCGCGTTCTGTTGTAGCAAAAGATATGCCTCCTTGGACGGTTTGCGTGGGACATCCATGCGCACCAATTAAACCCCGCACATGGCGGCCTGCACCTTAATCCGGGAATGAGACCACTTGATCTAACCATCGCGATCCCGGCCCGCAACGACGAGCGGAACCTCGAACAATTTTTCTCCGCGATCGGAAGACGGGTATGGCTTTATAACTTCGCGCCCATTCGTATCGGCACTAATACCGTGGTCTCGCAGGATTCCGTGCTATGCACCTCGAGCCACGACTATACCCATCCGCATCTTCCCCTCTATTCACGGGAAATTATCGTGGGGGATGAAGCCTGGATCGCCGCGAACTGCTTCGTAATGCCTGGAATCACCGTGGGATCGGGGGCCGTCGTAGGCGCCTGCTCGGTAGTGACAAAGTCCATACCTCCATGGATGGTCTGTGCAGGAAATCCATGTCGTCCACTCAAACCGCTGAGGTTGCGCCGGCATAAGCCCCAGGCGGGATTCCGAAAGCTCCGGCAACACCAAAGCCAATCGAACAACAGATGATCTCAGTCCTCATCCTGACCAAGAATGAAGAGCAGGATCTCCCTGGCTGTATCGAATCGGTGCGGTGGTGCGATGACGTGCATGTGTTCGATTCCTACAGCACGGATCTTACCGTCGAGGTGGCGAGGAGGCTGGGAGGGACGGTCACGCAGCGTGTGTTCGACGGCTATGCCTCGCATCGCAATGCGGCTCTCCATGGCATTGCCTTCCGGTATCCTTGGGTTTTGATTCTCGATGCGGACGAGCGCATCTCTCCGGCACTGGCCGAAGAAATGTGTCGAAAGGTGAAGGCGGTGCCCCAGGAAACCTGCGCCTACCGCATGAGGAGGCGCGACATCTTCATGGGGCGCTGGCTCAAGCATGCACAAATCACCCCCTACTACATCCGCTTGGTGCGGCCGGAACGGGTGCATTACGAGCGCGAAATCAACGAAGTCCTCATTGTGGATGGGACGGTCGAAGAGCTCGAAGGGACGTTCGACCACTATCCCTTTTCCAAAGGGATCGAGCATTGGATCGCCAAGCATAATCAATACTCCTCGATGGAGGCCGTGCGGTGGCTGGAGGAACGTCAGGGGAAATTCGATTTTTCCTGGAAGGAGGCACTTCTTGCGAAGGATCCCGCCGTGCGCCGCTATCATCAGAAGGGCCTCTTCTATGGCTTCCCGGGCCGCCCGCTGATCAAGTTTGCCTACATGATGTTGGGACGCCGGGCATTTCTCGATGGAGGACCGGGAATCGCCTACGCAATCCTCCAATCGATCTACGAGTATTTCATCGTCCTGAAACAGAAGGAA